>Ga0268261_10000334_pt1 | contig 29298 bp, 29 predicted proteins | sample TergutNc150P1_FD_190353 | JGI IMG/M metagenome (GOLD analysis project Ga0268261, IMG submission 190353) | Nasutitermes corniger P1 segment gut microbial community from laboratory colony in Florida, USA - Nc150 P1 (SPAdes) (version 2) | ecosystem: Host-associated > Arthropoda: Insects >... | reverse complement strand
CCCAAACATTAAGAAATGAGGGTTATTTATTTTTTACCGATTATTATAAATCTATCTAGTAAACTAAAGAACCGCCGTATACGGAACCGTACGTACGGTGGTGTGAGAGGTCGGCTATTCAATTATTTGATAGCCTCCTACTCGATTTTTATATTACATTATAAGATAGATAACTAATAATACAATTTCTCGATTTAAATGTATAATATTATGCTCTTATCCATCTAAATTCATCTCTTGTATTTACAGGTCCTGAATGTCCACAAGTATCACAACCAATATGTGATATTATCGTTCTAACTTGTTCAAATTCTGCCCAAATATTCGGTGGCATATTTCCCATTACTCTTGTAGCACCTGTATTTCTCCACGCTGTAGCAGTTTCTTGTTGTGAGAACCAGCCATTTCTACAAATAGGACAAGTTATAAATCTTGCATCTATATTTATATTGCGTAAATCTTCTAAAGATATATTTTCGCTAATAATTTCAAGATTACCATCATAAGTTATAAGATATGAATGTCGATGACTATGGCTACTAGCATTTGTATTTATAGGAAAAGCAGTTATAGCTACAACTATTGAAAAACTGAGCATTAAAAAATTTCTAATTACTTTTTTCATAATGACCTCCATCATTTTTGTAAATTGTTAAGATATGCAAATATAAATCAAAATAGTATGTATTAATTATCTAAAAATATTATAATATATTATGTTTAAATTTGTCAATACATAAAATATCTAAAAAATTTAAAAAAAAGCCCCAAAAAAATATAGTTAATTTTTTTGAGGCTTTCTTTACTATTTTAATTAATTTCAAACTTATTTAAAAGTTCTTCAAAAACATCAAGAGCGTCTTCTATAGGTTTACTTGTGGTCATATCTACACCAGCTTTCTTTAAAAGCGGTATAGAATAATCACTAGAACCACTTTTTAGCATTTCTATATATCCTTCTAATGCATTTGGTTTGTTTTCCAAAATAGCTTTACCTATTGCTACAGAAGAATCAAAGCCAGTTGCATATTGGTATACATAAAAACCTCTATAAAAATGTGGTATTCTAGTCCACTCATAAATTACTTTGTCGTCTATTTCAAAATCTAGACCAAAGTATTTTTCTATTAATCCTTTGTATATTGAACTAAACGCTTCGCTATTAATTAGCGTTCCAGTTTCTACTAGCTTATGTGCCTCTTTTTCAAATTCTGCAAACATTGTTTGCCTGAAAAATGTAGCATAAAAATTAGTTAGATAGTAATTTATTACATATTTTTTAAATTTACTATCTTCTGTAGTTTTGAGAAGATAGTCTATAAGCAGGTTTTCGTGTAACGTTGAAGCTACTTCTGCTAAAAATATAGTATAATGCCCGTATACAAAAGGCTGATTATTTCTAGAATAATAGCTGTGTACAGAATGACCCAACTCATGAGTTAAAGTAAATAAAGACCTTAAATTATCTACGTAATTCATAAGTATGTACGGTGGTGTTCCATAAGAACCCCAACTAAAAGCACCAGACATTTTATTTTGGTTTTCATATACATCTATCCAATTAGAATTTAGTATAGTTTTAACTATACCTATATATTCATCACCCATTGGAGAAAGAGATTTTAAAATTATATCTTTTGCTTCTTCATACGTTACTTTATAGTCTATATTTTCTATAAGGGTAAGATATACATCATATGGCTTTACTACATCTAATTTTAGAAATTTTTTACGTATGATTGTAAATCTTTGTGATAAATTTAACCTACTATTTACAGTATTTAAAAGAGTATCATAAACTTCTATAGGTATGTTATTTTCTGATAGTGAAGCCTCAATCGAAGAAGAATATTTTCTTTCTTTAGCAAAGAAAAACTCTTTTTTAATTAATCCGCTATACAACTCTGCCATTGTTTCTTTACGTGAGATAAAATAGTTATAGTATGAATTATAAACATTTTTACGCAAAATTCTATCTTTGCTTTCCATAATTTTTAAGTAATTTCCATGAGTAATTTCAAAATCTAAACCGTCTTTATCTTTTGCTAGTTCAAATTTAGTTTCAACATTATTTACTATAGTGAATACTCTATTTGGAATGTTTGAAAGCTCTGTAACTTTTGCAATCAATTCTTCTTTTTCATGAGATAACTTATGTTGAATTTCACGAAAAATATTATGGAAAAAATGCTTATATAATTTCAAACTTTCTGTTGAAGAAATAAAGCTATTAATTTTTTCTTCTCCTATTCCTATTATTTCAGGAATAAAAAAACTAACAATAGTTAAATAATTTACATTTATAGCATCTGCTTTATTAGACAATCCTAAATAAAAACTATTTTTCATATCTTGTCTAAACTTCAGTTTTGCATATACATAAAGTTTTCCTATAATTTGTTCTAATCTATTTTTTTCTTTAAGTGCTTTAAAAAGCAATTCTCCATTTTGTGATAGTAATCCTTTATATTTAACAAAATTACTCAATTCTTTTATTGTTTTTGTGTACTCATCTTCCCAAGCTTCGTCTGACAAATACATTTCTGACAAATTCCATAGATATTTTTCATCCATTTCTTCACGCAATTTTAAAGTTTTCATAGTATTCTCCTGATATTATTAACTTATAGGAACAGGCTCTGTTGTTCCATTCCCTGGACTTCCCAAGGGTATTATTATAATTGACATTATCATTTTTTTTAAATCCTCCCTGAAAATTATTTTTTTCATTATTTGCATTTATACCCAGTATACTTATGTACTTCTAACTTCTATCTAAAGGCATTATAAACATACTTTATAAATATGTTCACATTATATCGTATTATATACACTTATGTCAAATGATTTTTTGAAAAAAATAATATTTTTTCATAATTCAACTAATAGTTATATATTTTTTTCATCTAATAGAAGTTGGTTTGTTGTATAAACCCTGAATTTATCTGGGTTTGAAGTGATTTTTTGCAATATTTTTTAGAAAAAAATTATTTACATTTATTCTTAAATAATATATAATTGAAAAAAAGGTATTATTTTGGTATCTGAAATCGGTTAATAAAGTTCAAATTTTATATACATTTTGAAGAGTTTTTAAATTTATTTAGAAGATAAGGAGATATTTATTTTGAGTAATGAAATTCATGTCGACGGTTTAGAAGACTTTTTTAATATGTTTTTAACTTGGTATAAACTTTTAAAAAAAGAGAGTATTTTAAATCCAGAAAAATTTACTGTTATTGAAGATGATTTTTTAAAAGAAAGTTTGATTTTTTTGAAGAGTTTAATTTTTGATGGATATTCTGACGATATTTTTAATTTTCATTTAGATTTGATAGTTTGTAAACTTTTATTAAATGCAAATGAAAACCAAATGCCAAGGATTATACTTATTAAACATATGTTTCCTATTTTAAGAAGTGGAAATTCTGAATCTTTTTATTATATACTTTCTAAAATAGGTGGTTGGAAATTAAGAAATAAATTAATACCCAATTCTATTGAATTTTTAAATACATAATTGGGTGTATACCCCACATAAATATAAAAATATATGTGTATATAAGTAAATTAAATCTAATTACTGTAAATATAAAAATCTAATCCACAAATTAAAACTCATAATTTTTAATATTAAAGTGTTGCTTTTTAGCACTAGTAAATTTTTATAATAAATGTTAAAATTATTACGTAACTAATTATAAAAAATCGTACAAACAAAAGGGGATAAAAAATGAAACATATAGAAGCAAACAACGGTATAAAAATACCTATGCTTGGCTACGGAGTATTTTTGGTAAAAGATGGTGAAGAATGCTATAACTCTGTAAGAACTGCACTTGAAATTGGCTATAGGCACATAGACACAGCATCTATATACAAAAATGAAGAATCTGTTGGCAAGGCTATAAAAGATAGTGGTATACCACGTGAAGAAATTTTTCTTACTACAAAAGTATGGAATGAAGTTCAACGCTCTGGGGATGTAGCAACTGCTTTTGAAAATAGCCTAAAACTTTTAGATACAGATTATATAGATTTATATTTAATACATTGGCCTGTACCTACAAAATATGTAGACACTTGGCTAACACTCGAAAAAATATATCAAGATAAAAAAGTAAAAGCTATAGGTGTAAGTAATTTTCATATACATCATTTAGAAGAGATAAAAAAAGTTTGGAATGTAGTACCTGTTATGAATCAAATAGAACTACATCCAGAGCTTAGTCAAAAACCGATTGTGAATTTTTGTAAAGAAAATAGTATTATACCAGAATCTTGGAGTCCCCTTGGTGCTTCTAAAAATAATTTACTACAAAATGAAATATTAATTTCTATTGGCGAAAAATACAAAAAATCTCCTGCACAAATAATTTTAAGATGGAACATAGATTTAGGAATTGTTACAATACCGAAATCTGTTACACCAAGTAGAATTAAAGAAAATTTTGAAATTTTTGATTTTGAACTTACAAAAGAAGAAATATTAAAAATAGATTCTATAAATAAAGATAAAAGAGTTGGTGCTGACCCAGATAATTTTAGCTTTTAGTAAACTATATAACCCTCCTTTTTCTTGTTTTATTCAAGAAAAGTGAGGGTTAATTTGTGTAGCTATTAATATTTAAGAACATACGAGATACGCCTAGATTGGTAATCTTACTAAAAAAGACGTACCTTCATTTTCTTTGCTATTTACTCTAATAGTTCCATTGTGTAGCAGTATAGTGCTATGAGTTATAGATAGCCCAAGTCCAGTACCACCTGTATCTCTATCTCTTGTTTTATCTACCCTATAAAATCTATTAAATATTTTGCTATATTCTTCTTCTGCTATACCTATACCAGTATCTTTTACAGATATATAAATATTTTGATTATCACCATCAATTTTTACATATACAAATCCTGTTTCTTTTGTATATTTTATTGCATTTTCAATTAAATTTGAAATAGCTAGTGCTAATTTCATTTCGTCTCCTTGCATAAAAATTTCTTTTTCTTCTTTTAAATCTATTATTATATTTTTTTGGTCGGCTAGTGGTTTTAAACGTTTTATTATATTCTTTATGGTATCGTTTATATTAAATTTTGATATATTTAGAAAAGTAGTATTCTGGTCTAATTTTACTAAGGTTAAGAGGTCGTTTATAATATTATTCATTCTATCTACTTCTTTTGAAATATCTTCTAAAAATTCTTTGTATATTTCATTTGGTATATTTTCCTGTATTAATATGGAATCTGATAAAACTTTTATAGAACTAATGGGAGTTTTCAATTCGTGGCTTACGTTTGATACAAATTCTTCACGTGTTTTTTCTATTCTCTCTAGCTTGTCGTTCATAAGGTTAAATTCTTTGCATAATTTTGCAAATTCATCTTTTCCTATTATTTTTATTCTTTCAGACAAATATCCACTAGACATTCTTTCAACTGCACGAAGTAGTCTCATAAGAGGACTAAGAACTATATATGCCACAATTAAAGCACTAAGTATAGCAAATATTAAAGATATAAGACTAAGTGTTTCTGTTTGTGAAGAAACGACTTCTATAAGTTCGTTTATATCTTGTACAGATGATATTAATAAAACTATTCCTATCATTTCGCTAAGTTCATTATTTATTGGCACGACTGTATATCGTATTGTTCCAGCAGATTGTATTACAGAAGTTGGAGAAAGTGTTGCCATAGTATTTATAATCTCTGGTAAAAATAATGTATTATTTTCTTCTATACCTTCCGAATCTACTAAAACATTGCTCATTGTATCTAATATTATAATTCTTAGTCCTTCATCTTCACTACGCTGCAATACAGTATTTCTAAAGTTGGTATATTTAGATGGGTCTAATATATAATTTTCTCTAAAAATCCTGTTTGCTGTAATATTTGCAACTCGTATTAATTGATTTTCTCTCTGGTTCATAAAATAATTTTCTATAGATAACAATGTATTATTTGCAAAGAAAAAAATTGGCATAACACCAACAGTACTTATTATTATTATTAGTTTGAATATTAAACTTCTATACCACGGTATTTTTTCGTAAATTTTAATCTCTCCTTATATAAAATTTTGAAATAAAATTATAATGCAAAAAACCTTGAGGAAATTCCCCAAGGTTTATAATATTTCTCTTCTTCCCTCTAATGCTCTTGCAAGAGTTACATGGTCTACATATTCTAAATCTCCACCAATAGGCACACCATATGCAATTCTCGTAACATTTACTATGTCTTTTAGTAATTTATTTATATACATTGCTGTGGCTTCCCCTTCTACATTTGGGTTTGTAGCAAGTATAATTTCGTTCACTTCTCCATTTATTCTAGCTAAAAGTTCTTTTATTTTTAAATTCTCCGGGGAAATACCAGCCATAGGAGAAATAGCACCATTAAGAACATGATATAGACCTTTGTATTCTTTTGTTTTTTCATATGCAGCCATATCTCTACTATCTTCTACTACCATTATTGTAGAAATATCTCTTTTGGAGTTACTACAAATATTACAAGGACTTATGTCAGTAATAGCTTGGCAGATTTCACAATGTTTTATAGTTGTTTTTGCAAGAATTATAGCATCAGTTAAAGATTTTACCCTTTCATCATCCATTTGCATTATGTAAAATGCAATACGTGCAGCAGATTTTGCTCCTACACCGGGTAATCTGTTTAATTCTTCTATTAGTCTAGATATACTATTTCCATAGATGTTCATTAAAATGGCATACCGGGAAAGCCACCACCTGTTATTTTGGACATTTCATTATTGTGTATTTCATCTGCTTGTCTAATAGCTTCGTTTACAGCAGATAATATTAAATCTTGTAGCATTTCTATGTCGTCTTGTTCTACAACAGATGGATCTATTTTTATTTCTTTTATTTCTTTTTTTCCTGTAATTGTTACTTTTATAGCTCCCCCACCAGATGAAACTTCTAGTATTTTTTCTGATAAAGTTTCTTGTACTGTTTCCATTTGTTTTTGCATTTTTTGTGCTTGTTTAATTAGATTGTTCATATTCATTCCACCCATACCAGACATTGAACCCTTACCTTTCATTTATGCTTCTCCTTTTTATTTCTTAAATTATTTTAATATCGAAATTTATTTTTTGTTTTAAATCTTCTATTTGTTCTAGTGTTAGAGGTTCAGAAACTTTATTTACCTGATTTTCATATTCTATTTTAAGTATAACATCAGTTTTGAAAAAATCAGTAAGTTTTGATTTCAAATCTTCATATCGTTGTTTTAATGTTTGTTCTAATACTTCATCTTTAGCAAGTATGTATATAGTATTGTCTTCTTTCTTAAAACTACACTTTTTAAGTGATGCTTTTAAAAGTGGGCTTTGCATCTCTATAAAGTTGTCCCATTTCTCCGTTTCGTTTTTATTTTCTATTTTTATGTCTTTTATATCATTTGTATATGTTATTTTTTTTGATTCTACTTTGTTTTCTTTTTGTACTTCTATATCCACATTAAAATTTACATACGTACATAATTTTATAAAAGCAATTTCTAGTAAAATTTTAGGATTTTTTTCTATTCTCATTTTTTGATTTAGACTTATTAATTCATCCAAAATTTTTTCTATTTCTATTATACTTATTCTATGGCTTTGTTCTTTTAATTTTTCAAATGTATTTTCGTCTATGTCTAGTATACTATCTGGCGTATGCAAAATTTTTGAAAGTAGTAAATTTCTAAAATGGTTTATAATTTCTGTTGTAAACTGAAAATAATCTTTTCCAAGTTTACTAATATGGTCTATAATTTCTATAAGTTTTATACTATTTTTTTCTATTATGGCAAAAGAAGTAGAAAAAAGTATTGTTGTATCTACAGAACCTACTAAATCTCTTACCATTTCTAATGTTATTTCATCGCCTTGGTAAAACGAAAAAGCTTGACCAAGTATACTTAACGAATCACGAACAGAACCATCACCGAGTGTAGCTATTAATGATAATGCTTCGTTTGATATTTGTACATTTTCTAGTTTTGCAATATTTTTTAAATTGTCTTGCAGTTGATTTACAGATATCCTTCTAAATTCGAACCTTTGACAACGAGAATGAATAGTTGCAGGCACTTTGTGTGGGTCTGTAGTTGCTAATATAAATATAACATGGTTCGGTGGTTCCTCTAATGTTTTTAAAAGTGCATTAAAAGCACCTATACTTAACATATGCACTTCATCAATAATATATATTTTGTATATTCCAAAAGCAGGAGTATATTTTACTTCTTCTAATATTTCACGTATGTTATCTACACCATTATTACTGGCTGCATCTATTTCTATTACATTCATGCTATTATTTGTGAGTATTGCTTTACAAAATTCGCATATATTACATGGTTTTTCGGATGATTCACAGTTTACAGCACGTGCAAATAGTCTTGCCACAGAGGTTTTTCCTGTACCTCTTGTCCCACAAAAAAGATAGGCATGATTTATTTTGCCCATCTGTATTTGATTTGTAATAGTTTTTACTATATGATTTTGACCAAAAACTTGACTAAAATTATTTGGTCTGTATTTTCTGTATAATGATGACATAATGACCTATGCCTAAAAGGCTTTTTATATAAATTTCGTGCGTTTGTTGTTGACAGAATTTTATAAGTGCTACTTAGGTCAAAAGCTCCATTCAAGTGACCTCGTGGCACATAAGCTACTTTGCTTAGTGCTGCTTCCGTCAAGACCTGACACGGTTCACAAAGACTTATTGCACAAGACTTGAACTTCAACACCCATTGCTAAGGCAAACCTTACAAAATAAAGCCGAAAACAAACATCACTCCTACTAAAGCGGATTGTAGGTACAGGGCACCGCTAACTCCCCAGCTGCACGAAAACTTTATTACGAGAATTAAATTTTAAGTTGTTACTTTATAAGTATAAATTATATTTTTGGAATTGTCAACTTTTTATTTTGGTTATTTTTTCAAAGTTTATTTTAGTTGACATATGTTTAATTATATACGGCTACGGCACGGCGTATTTTATACCAAAACAATTTCTATAAAAGTTCTTTGTCTTTGTCCTCCAAGATATATCCCCTAACTAAAAAATAATTGACAAAATTAAATGAATATTGTATAATTAAGCAAGTTTAATCAGAAACAACATCAGAAACAACATCAGAAACAACATCAGAAACAACATCAGAAACAACATCAGAAACAACATCAGAAACAACATCAGAAACAACATCAGAAACAACATCAGAAACAACATCAGAAACAACATTTTTTGAATTGAAAAAAATTTCTTAATATATTTAAAATTATTAGGTGGTATTTATGTTTAATATAGGTAGTTTTATAAAAACAAAAAGAATGGAAAGGAGAATAAGTCAAGAAGAACTTTGTTATGGTATTTGTTCAGTCTCAACACTTTCTAGAATAGAATTAGGAAAACAAAATCCTTCAACTTTTGTATTAGAAAGTTTAATATTAAGATTAGGGCTTAATGAAGAAAAATGGGGCTTCTTTTCTACCCAAGATAAAATAAAATCCTATAATCTACGTTATGATATAAGTTTATTATTAGAAAAAAATGAATTTGGTAAAGCGGAAGAATATTTAAAAGAATTTAAAAAAATCAAAAATTTAGAAAATCCTTGTTATACTTTTATAAAATTTGTAGAATTAGTTTTAATGTCAGAAAAAGGATTAAAAGTAGATGAAGTAATAACCGAAATGTTGGAAATAGTTAATTGTTTTATAAAAAATTATTCCCCGAAAAAAATATATACATATTTCCTTTCTAAAGATGAAATTAATATACTTAATTTTCTTGCTATTTATTATGGAAAGAATAAACAAAAGGAAAAAGCATTAGAAATATATTATGGTCTCAAAGAGGGTATAGAAAGAAATTTTTTTGATAAATCAAGCATTTCCAGTCTTTATACAACAATCTTATATAATTTATCAAAAGAATTATTACAAGTTGAAAATTTTTATGAATGTATCGAAATTGCTGAAATAGGAATTAATAATTTTAAAAAATATCACTTTGGATTCCGATTACCGGGGTTATTATTTAATAAAGCTTGTGCTTTAATCGAACTTAATAAATTAAAAGAAGGTACCGAACTATTGATAGATACTTACCATTTATTAAAAGTATACGACTTAGATAGTACTTTGAAAAAAATAGAAGATTACTGTAAAAATAAAAATTTAAAGATTAGATTAAATAGTCATAGAATTGTTATCTAATATATATTAATAATGTATTATTTTATCATAATATTAAATAATTAAGCGTTTAGTAAGAAAATATTTATACTGAAACTATCTGTTGTATTATTAATTGTTATATTATAATAACTTTATCAAATCGAAAGGAGTAAAATACATTGAATAAATACAAAACTTTTTAAAAGGATTTTTATGGATTATATTAGACCAAGAATTAAACCTATACACAAGATTTATAGAACAAGTAATAGTACTTTTAGAATAGGTACGCAATTAAACATAATGAAAGAATTTGAAGACCCAGAGCAAGAATTCTGGGAATTGACAAACTTATTAGATGGTAGAAATTTAGATGAAATTTTAAAAAAAATGTTAGATAAGTTTCCACATCTAACAAAAAACGATATTTTGAATGGTATAAAATTATTAGATGTGGAAGGTTTTATTGAAGAACTAATTAAAGAAAATGAAGTTAAAACAAGGTATTCTTCAAATATAAATTATTTTAGTAATTTCATAAATAGCAAAGGTAATAGATTTGAAATTCAACAAAAAATACATGATTCAACGATTTTACTTTTGGGTATTGGTGGCGGTGGTTCAAATATATTAACACTTTTATCAGGACTTGGACCAAAAAAAGTAATAATAGTAGACTATGACATAGTAGAAAAAAACAATTTAGGAAGACAATTTTTATATAGAGAAAGTGATATAGATAATTATAAAGTAGAAATTGCAAAAAAAGCTATTAATAAGATGAATTCTAGCATAGAGATAATTTCGCACAATAAAAAAATTGAAACTCCAGAAGATATTTTGGAAATTATAGATGGTGAAAATATAGATATAGCAATTTCAGCAATAGATGAACCAGTTTACAGAGCTTTTAGGATAGTTAATAAATCTATGATAAAAGCAAATATACCTTGTGTTTATGGTGCTTCTATGATTACAAGTGGAAGAGTTTTCTCTGTAATACCTAAAGAAACTCCATGTGTTGATTGCATACATATAAACACTTTTGAATATGTTAAAGAATATATAAAAGATTTCACTGAAATAAAAGATATAGAAGAATTTGATACACCTTCATATGGACCTAATATATTTCAAATATCAGGAATAACTGTAGATGAAGCTATTAGGATTTTGACTGGTTATAAAGAGCCAAGAACCAAAAACAATTTTTATGAAGTTGATTTTGAAAATGGTGAAGTTTTTAATGAAAATATTGGAATAAGACAAGAAAAATGTCCTACTTGTGGAACAGGTAGTGAAGAAGATTTTATTAAAAACATATTAGAATTAGATTAAATTATGAATCAAGATAAAAAACTAAAAAAACTTTATTTCAAGAAATTAAGCAACGGTAAAAATATTTTGATGTCATATGGTTCAAACTTACTATTAGTAGATAATTATGAAGACCTATCGAATATCTCTGATTTACCTCTAGATGACAGTTTCTTCTTAAAAGATGGAGAAATAGAAAAAATATTACCAGATGAAAATTCTAATTTTAAAAATATTCTTCTATTTTTATTAACTTTTATAAGTTTATCTATTACACTAGTCTTCACATTTATTTTTAAAATCCCAACCGGAAGATATATATTAAATACAGGTTTTAATATATATCTGTCAATAATAATAACTTTAACTTTTAGCTTTATAGTAGCACTAATTCATGAATTTATGCATATTATATATGCGAAAAATTTTGGTTACTTAAAAAATGGAGGTATAAAATTTAAAAATATAGGAGTTTTCACAGTTGAAATAGACCATATATGGTTATGGAATAAAAAAAGCAGAATTTCTACATTGATGGCTGGTATTAGTTTTGAATTAATATTAATGTCATTGATGTATATTTTTTATTTCTTCAATAATTATACGATTATAATGTCATTTATATCTATACTATGGTTTAAAATAATATGGCAATTTCAATTACACAAAAAATACGATGTTCATTTAATAGCTATGATGATTATTGATGACCCTTTTATAGAACAAGACTATAAAAATTTAGACTATAATAAAAAAAATGCCAAGGTATGGATATTACTTAAAATATTAGGGTTTTTTGTTCAAATTATACTTATTGTTTTTTGGGCTGTTCCATTACTATTTTCAATTTATAATTTATTTAAAGGAGTTTAAAATGAGTGAATCTTTAAAAATAAAATCTTTAACAAAGAAATATAAAAAATCTAAATACTTTGCTAACGATGATATAAGTTTTGAAATACTTCCAAATAAAATAACATCTATAGTTGGTCATAATGGTGCAGGTAAAACTACACTTTTAAATCAAATAGTAGGCAGTATAATTCCAGATAGTGGGGATATTATTTTTAAAGGCAAGTCATTATCAAAAAATCCTAATTTTGCTAGAAAAAATGTTTCTATGATGCCACAATTCCATGCCCCATTAGATGGTGTTACACTAAAACAGTCAATAGAATCTATAATGTATATAAAAGGAATGCCTAAAAAAGATATTAAAGCAGAGGCACTTAAAATAATAAAAGAATTAGAAATAGAAGAATGGCAAAATAAATCTGGAGATAAGTTATCAGGTGGAGTAGGACGATTAACCTCTTTTGCTATGGCAACTGCATTTGCTCCAAAAATAATATTATTAGACGAACCTACAAATGATGTAGACCCAATAAGAAGAAAATTAATATGGAAATATTTAAGAACTTTAGCTAATAATGGACATATAATTTTAATAGTAACGCATAACTTATTAGAAGTTGAGCAATATTCAGATAGATTTATTTTATTAAACAAAGGTAAATTAGTTAAAGATTCGCTTACAGGTATTGTAGAAAACAAAATAAAATATAATACACTTATAGTAGAATTTATTAACGAAACTAACGTAGATGAGATAAAGTTACCAGAACATAAAAAGAAAAATTATTCTAAAGAACAAAGACAACTAACATTAGAAATTAATACAACAAATTTGAAAGATTGTATGCAATGGATAACTGAAAATATAGAAAAACAAACAATATCAAACTACAAATTATCACCTATATCTTTAGAAAATTCTTATGGAGGTTACATAGATGAATCAGAATAATTTTTTTAGAAAACTTTGGGGATTGATAAAATGGAGTCTTATAAGACATAAATTTCTACTTCCTAGTATTATAATAATGCAATCATTTATGTCTTTTATGTTAGTTTATGGAATTGCTCTTTTTATTGGAGATATTAGTGATACAGATGCCATGTATTTAGCAACAGGAACTATAGTTATAAATATTATAAGTACTGGTTGTGTTATAGCTGTTCAAAATATACTTCAGTCAAAACAAAATGGATTATTTGAATATCAAAAAACACTTCCTGTTACAAGAAGTTCCATATTACTCTCAGAAATAATTATTTGGACTGTTATAGGTTTACCGGGGATAATCGCAAGTATAGTGGCTTCTATGACAAGATTTGATTTACAGATAAATTTCAGTTTACTTTCAATTTTAATGTTATTAATAGTTATTTTAACTATGATAAACGTTGGTTTTTCTATAACATATTATTTTAAGCCACAAGTAGCAGTACAATTAACCCAAGTTATTATTTTCGGAAGTCTTATGTTTTCTCCTATTAGTTTTCCATCATATAGATTACCTAATTGGTTAGTAACTATTCAAGAATTTTTCCCATTTCTTAGTTCAGCAAATATTTTGAGGGGAAGCTTATTTGGTAGAGAAGGTTATTTAACACCATTTAATTTAACAATAACTATGACATGGCTTATTTCAACTTTCTTTTTATCACTATTTGCTTTATCAAGAAGAAAATTATAATATTATATTTAGGTTATAACTTTAAAATTTCACTATATACAGCTTCCAAATAGTAGATTGTAGGTACAATATGACTCTATTCATATGTTTAATAGATACGGCAAAAGCTGGGAAGAAAATAGAATAGTAGCAGACATCCAAACCAAAACACCACTTGAAACTATTTTGTATTTGTTACGCCAATAATAAAAACCAATATAAAAACAATACTTTACTGTATTTTTTTATATTGGTTTTTATTAAAAAACTGACATTTTTTCTTCATCATAATAAAGACAAACAGGTCTACCACAATAATTTGTTATATGAAAATTATGGTCAAAAACAGAGTTTAATATTTCTGGCTTTACTATTTCTAATGGGTCGCCCTCTTTATATATAACACCATTTTTCATAGCTACTACATGGTCGGCGTATGCAGCTGCAAAATTTATATCGTGTAGAACAACTACCATTGTTTTATCTAGCTCACGTACTAGTTGTGTTATTATTTTCATCATTTCTACAGAATATTTTATATCTAAATTGTTTAGCGGTTCGTCTAAAAAAATATACGGCGTATCTTGTGCCAAAACCATTGCTATAAATGCCCTTTGTCTTTGCCCTCCGGATATATCTCCTAAATATTTTTCTTGTATAGGTGTCAAATCCATGTATCCCAATGATTTATTCACTATTTCATGGTCTTCATCTCTTAGTCTACCCCCACAATGAGGATATCTACCGTATTCGACTAAGTCTTTTATTGTTATTTTTACAGAAAGATTATGAGTTTGTTTCAAAAATGCAATTTTTTTTGCTATATCTTTTGTTTTTATATTAGAAATATCTTCTCCATCTAAAGAAACATTACCTTTTAATGGTTTTAGATTATTTGCCATTATACCAAGCAATGTAGATTTACCTGCTCCATTTGCTCCTATTAGTGCTGTTATACTTTTTTCTTTTACTTTTAAATTTATACTGTTTAGTATTAAATTTTTCATATCTTTATTATATGATTGGCTTATATCATTTACTTCTATCATTGCTTTACCTCTATTTATATTTGAAAAATACCTCTAAAATCTAAATTTTTTTTATAGTTTAATAAATTTTAGAGATATTTTAAATTTTTTTTATTGCTGTGATGTATAAGCTTCTATAAATCTATTTACATCTGCTATCATTCTTCTAGCAGCCTGAAAACCACCAACAACTGTATACCATTCTGCCATAGGCAATTCACTATATATATGACCATTTATAAAAGCGTTTGTTCTTTGGATAATAGGGTCGTTTAAAAAGTTTTCTGTTGCAGCACCTAGTCCTGTTTCTGGTTCTGTTCTGTCTAGTAAAAATATTATATCTGGGTTATGCTCTAGTAAAAATTCTGCACGTGCATCGAAACCATGTTGGTCTGTAAATGTTGTCAAATCCATTTCTATTGAATTAAAACCAAATTCTTCATACATAAAATCGAATCTACTGTCTTCCAAAAACACAGATAGTGTAGTTGGTTGTGTCATCATAACAAATATTGCTCTCATATCGGAGTTGCTTGTTACTTCTGCTATTGCTCTCATATCTGCTTCTATTTTTTCTATTTCAGCATTTAAGTCATCGCCAATACCCGGAAATATTTGTGCTAGAACATATGCATTTCTTCTCATATCGTTTAGAATGTCGGAATCATTTGTATTTATAGAAAGAGTAAAGAAAGCTGTATCAGAGTAACGCTCTAGTGTAGAATTTGTAAATGCTTCTCTATCTTCTGCATTTAGTCTATCACCTGCTGCATTCATACCAAAAGAACGAACACCTTTTATTACAACTTCTGGTGTAACAATATCTAGTACATCCCAATCTATATAAAATAGTGTACCACCATTTATAACATTTACATTACTGTTTCCATCTCTAAAATAGCTTAATATATCTGGTAATCCGTCTGGGTTTGGAAGTATTAATGTTTCTATTCCTGTTCTTTCAAAACCTATTGTATATAACATATCTAAAATACCAAAGTCGTATATTGCAACAGTAGTTGGATTTTGTGGAACATCTACAACATTTCCATTAAAATCTGTTATAGTAACAAATGTTACTTCAGGGGCTATTGGTTCTACAGTTACCTGTGCAGGCTCTACTACTGTCGATCCAGTAGTTGGCTGTGTTGTTGGGGTAGTTGTATTATTTCCTGAACCTGCACAACCTGCAAATATTAATAAGGATAAAGATGCTAATATAGTAGATGTTAATTTATTCATTAAGTTCTCCTTTTATTATGTTTGAATTTTAATTTATTTTAAATGCTTAAATTTTGTTTCCTTTTAAAATTAAGTAGAATATGTAAGCACTACCTACAAAATCTATAATAGCTGTAACAGGTACAGCACCCTCCAAAAGTTCCATAATACTTTGACCAAGCACTATTGCAAAAGCTGCCATTATAGATGAACCTATAAAAATAGTAATATGCTTATGTGTTTTAAATATCTCTCTTGCAGCGTTTACAGCTAAAAGACCTAAAAATGTTAAAGAGCCTATTAATGCTGTTGTAATACTCATACCTATAGATATAATTATGAGATTTTTTGTTATTTCTTTTTCGTAATCTATACCAAGTCCTTTTGCATGGTCTGGACCTAGAGACATTACATTGTATTTTTTATGACTCCAAAATATCAAAATAGCAACAATAGCCATTAAGGGTATTGCCATATTTATAATATTAACATTCATATTATTGATATTTACAGATGTTGCAGCAGCAACTTGTATAAAATCACTTTCATTCATTATTATTTGTAAATATCTTGTTCCACTACCTATTACTCCAGAAAGTATTATTCCAAACATAAGCAAAAAAACAAGATTGTTTCTGCTACTTCTAAGTATAAAACCAAACATAGCCATAGAAATAATTATCATTATACTAGCTGTTACAGTATAATTTACATATGGATTTGCAAATAAAATATGACTTGTTCCAAACATAAAAACAAGTACTGTTTGAGTACCTACAAATACAGAATCAAAACCAATCATAGATGGTGTTAAAACTCTACTTTGTGTTATCGTTTGAAAAACAACGCTAAGTAGTGCAAGCATTATTGCAGATGCAATCATTCCATACAAATGTGGAAGCGTACGAGCAAGTATACTTTCAAAAGCTATAGGGGACATAGCCACACCTATACGCCAAGCCTTTGCATATGTACGTGAAAATATATAAAGAAAAGATGTACCTATTGTTAATGCAGCTAATAAAATAAATATAATTATGTTTTTTCTGTGAGTATTTGTTTTTTTGTCTATATTTATACTTCTTTTTTGAAATACCAACAGTTTATGCCAAAGACTTACCATTTTTGCCTCCATATACCCCTCTTATCAAATAAAACATAAATACGCTACCACCAACAAGACTAATGGTAACACTTACATTCATTTCAAAAGGATAAATAACTAAACGGCTTATAATATCACAAAAAAGTACAAAAGTAGCACCAAAAACCATCAAATCGTAAATTGTTTTTTTTAAATTATCTCCAAAAAATGATGTTGCCATATTTGGTATAATAAGACCTATAAAAGGTAATGGTCCTACAGCAATAAATGTAGATGCAGATATAAGAGCAATTATAATAAGTCCCAAAAATACTACTTGATTATATCTTATACCCAAATTTTTAGAAAAATCTTCTCCAAGACTGATTATACTAAACTTTGTAGAAAATAATACAGATATTATAAGGGGTACGATAACTATATAAACAAGTGTAAAATTACCCAATCTGGCAAAACTACCAAGGTTGAAAGCTTGCAGAGTTTGCATTACTTCAAATCTAAATGCAAGAGCAGTAGACATTGCAGATATTAATCCACCATACATCATACCAATAAGAGGTATATAAACAACGTCTTGTATTCGTATTCTATTTATTATAGAGGTAAATAAAATTGTTGAAACAAGTGCAAATACAAATGCAAATGTTGCTTGTATAATCCCAGATTGATTGCCTAAAAATATAAAAGAAAGTAAAAGACCAAAAGCAGCAGCATCTGTAGTACCTGCGGTTGTAGGCGACATAAACTTATTTCTACTTATTGCCTGCATTAGTAATCCAGCAACAGAAAGACTAGCAGCAGATAAAACAACAGCCATTGTTCTAGGTAACCTACTGTGTAAAAATATTTCTACAGCAATTTCTTCTCCTCTTAATAAATTTATAAGGCTAGAATCACTCATTACACCAATCTCGAGAGATAACAAAAATAAAACAAAAAACAATACATAAAGAGTTATCCTTTTAAAGTTACTTTTTAGCATGAAAACCCCTTGTTTGTTAAGTTTATAAAAAAATTTGAAACTTTCGATATTATAGTTCATAACCTGATTATGTAGTTTTAAAATATTATAATAAAATTTCAAATTTTAAAGGTGATTATTTTCACAAATTTATAATAAATAAGTTCATGAAACAAATTTATTAATGGGTTTATTAATGCAAATTGATACTTGGTCAATATCATAAACTATCTGAAATTGTAGGATAGGTACTAGTTAAGATATGATTTTGAAATATAAATTGACTTTTGGATATTTTAGAAACAAGTATATATTTATAACGAGAGATTTTGATACGATTATATTTTTGTACGAAATACATAATTAATTAAAGAAAGAAGATGTTAATGTGAAAAATTTTTTAATAGCTATAGTGAAATTTTTTTTAATGCTTGTAATAGGATTATTAATAATATTTCTAGACTTAATATTGAAAGATGCATATCATAACGGGCAAATTCAATTTAATAATGGACAAATTCAATTTAATTCATCTTCATCTCATCAGTTGGATAGTACAGATTCTTCTTCTATAGTTAGAATGGTTCAGGAAGTTAGATTTGGAGATTCTACTCGTTCATTACGATTTTTAGCTAATAATTTTTTAAACGATGTTAGGTGGGATGCTAGAACAATATCAAGTGCTTTAGCATATGTAGATGTTTATGGCTGGTTAGAGGACGGAGATGGAAATAGGCAAGATATAAAATTAACATTAAGTGTTATACCTAATACCGATACTAATAATATGTATTGGATTGAACCTCATTCTCTTGAAATTAATGGTACTCCCCAAGGTGGTCAATTTTTAGCAGATAATTTAATTATCGATTTTATAGGTGCTTATACTCATGGTTATAGTAATCTTGAAGAATATTATAGTTCTAGTACTCATAGTATAGAACTTCTTAGAAGATTTTCATCTTAGTATAAAAACATAAGTCCATAATAAAAATATATTTTCGTTATGGACTTATTTTACTAAATTACTTAAAAACTCTACTCCCCGGCTTCACAACCTTAATCCCATCTTTACAAAGTGGACACTCATCTTGTGTATAAGATATTATTTTTTTAGAAAAAGCAGACACAAATTTAACACCAAAATCTACAGCTCCACCCGTTCTATCTACTATAGAAGCTACTCCTAAAACATTTGCACCATGTTCATTTGCTATTTTTAAAACTTCTCTTGCACTATTTCCTGTTGTTACAACATCTTCTGCTATTACTACTTTTGTTCCTTTTGGTATTTCAAAACCACGACGGAGCGTCATTATACCATCTTCACGCTCTGTAAATATAGATTTTGCACCTAAAACTCTAGCAAGCTCATAGCCTATCAGTATTCCACCCATTGCAGGAGCGATTACAAGTTCTACTTCTACATTTTCAAAACCTTTTGCTATTATTTTTGCCAAAGCATTTGCATAAACAGGTTCTTGTAATACTTTTGCACATTGTACATATTGTCCTGCGTGTCTACCTGATGTAAGTAAAAAATGACCTGTTAAAAGAGCTTCACTTTCGACTAATATTTCTCCTGCTACCATATTTTCAACTTCTTCTAATCTCATACTATACCTCTTATTTCTTCTAAATCTTTTATATTATATTTTTCTATAAAATTTTCTATCCCATTTAATACTTCTATTGTTGCATATGGGTTTGTAAAATTGGCAGTACCTACAGCTACAGCTGTTGCTCCAGCCATTATAAATTCTATAGCATCATCACCAGTCATAATTCCACCCATTCCGATTATAGGTATTTTTACAGACTTAAAAACTTTATTTACCATATGTATAGCAATTGGTTTTATAGCAGGACCTGACAAACCTCCACTTCCAGTAGATAAAACAGTTTTTCTTTTGTGTATGTCTATTTTCATTGCCGATATTGTATTTATTAAAGATATACAATCTGACCCTGCTTCTTCTACAGCCTTTGCTATTTCCGATATATCTGTAACATTTGGACTTAGTTTTGCAATAATTGGTTTTTTAATATATTTTCTTAATTCTTTTATTAGCTTATTTGCAATTTTTGCATCTGTTCCAAATGCTATACCACCCTCTTTTATATTTGGACAAGATATATTTATTTCAAACATATCTACTCGTAAATTTTCTAAATTTGCAAACTCTTCTGCTACAGCAATATAATCCTCTGTAGTTTTTCCACAAAGATTAATTATTATTTTCGTTTCAAAATTGTTTAAAAATGCTAAATCATTTTCTATAAATGCTTTTGCACCATAGTTTTGTAACCCAATAGAGTTTAACATTCCTCCATATGTTTCTGCTATTCTATGCGGTTCATTACCAGTCCAAGGCTCTTTGGATACACCTTTACAAACAATGGCACCTAGCCTATTCAAATCAAAAAATTCGCTATATTCTTTTCCACTACCAAAAGTACCAGAAGCAGTCATAACAGGATTTTCAAAATTAATACCTGCTATATTTACATTTAGCTTCTTTTTCATAAAAACCTCTTTTTCTAATGTAAAATTAAAAATTGATATAATTGCTTTCAAAAATAGGACCGTTAACACATATTTTTTCGTAAATATTGTCTTTATTTTTAACAACACAACCAACACAAGTACCAACTCCACACGCCATATGTTCCTCTAAAGATAGGTATAATTTTGTATTTTCATCCTTATACGTTGCAAGAGCTTTAAACATAGGTTTTGGACCACAAGCAAATATATAGTCGTATGTTTTGTTTTCATTTTTTAATAAATCTATTATATTACCTTTAGTACCTTCAATCCCTGTATCTGTAGCTAAATAAACATTTTTTGTAAGTTGTTTAAATTCATCAAATAATATTGATTTATTTCTAAAACCAAGGTAAACATCGAAAGGAATAGAAAGCTCGTACAATTTTTTTGCAAAAAAATATATAGGAGGTGTTCCTATTCCTCCACCTATTAATGCAATATTTTTATTTTCAGTTGGTATTTCAAAAGTATTACCTAAAGGTCCTAAAATTTTAAAAGAATCTTCTGGTTTTGCCATGCTTATTTCTTTTGTACCCGCTCCAACAATTTCATAAATAATAGTTATAGTAGACTCTGTAGCAGAGCAGATACTTAGGGGTCTTGGTAACAAATTTACACCATTTTTCAAACATATCATTATAAATTGTCCGGGAAATACATTTTTTGCAAAAGGTACACTAAGGGTAATTTTGTATATATCTGTGTGTATATTTATATTTTCTACAACCTTTGCATTTGTAAAAACTTTCATTAAAACTCCTGTATCTCTTTTATCATTTTAAGAGTAGCATTTCTTGCAGATTTTGCATAATTCTCTTCGTCTATTTTTTTATTATTTAGATATGAGTATATAATTCCACGAGAATTATTTATTATTGCACCAGTTTTGTTTTTATTAAAAAAAGGTATTAATTCATTAGAATTTGCTCCTTGACTACCATAACCAGGTACAAGGAAAAATGTATGTGGCATTATTTTTCGTATTTCTTTTGCAATATCGGTATAAGTTGCACCTACTACAGCACCAATACGACTAAATCCTTTGTTTCCTATATAATCTGCACCCCAATTATTTACCATTTTTGCGATTTCTATATATAAAGGTTGTTTTCTTTCTGTTATTATATCTTGTATATCTCCACTATTTGGGTTACTTGTTTTCACAAGTACAAACAATCCTTTATTAAACTTAGTGCACTCTTCTAAAAAAGGTTCTATAGAATCGTATCCCAAATAAGGATTTACAGTTATAAAATCGCTATTAAAAACTGGCTCTATATTATTTTCTATTTGTATATTTCCCAAATGTCCAATAGAATAAGATTTTGCTGTACTTGCAATATCTCCTCTTTTTATATCCGAGATAATTATCATGCCTTTTTGTTTTGCATATCTTATTGTTTTTGTATATGCGTCTATACCATTACTTCCGAACATTTCAAACATTGCTATTTGTGGTTTTATACAAGGTACTATGTCAAATACAGAATCTATTATATTTTTTGAAAATTCAAAAAAAATTTCTGAAACAGCTTTTGTTGTATGACCATATTTTTTATAAAAATGTTCTTTTAGACTAAGAGGAATGTATTCTAAAATAGGGTCAATACCAACTACAATAGGGGCATCCATTTGATGTATTCTTGTGGCTAATGTATCTACTATATTGTCTTGCATAGTTCTCCATTATCTAATACAATTTTCCCATTTACTATTACAAATGCTGCTTTTCCTTGTACTTCTCTTCCGTGGAAAGGTGTATTTTTACTAAGTGATTCAAATTTATTTTTGTCTATTTTATATTTTAAATTTGGGTCTATTATCGTAATATCTGCATCTGCACCCACACTTAACGTACCTTTATTTAAATTTAAAATTCTTGCTGGATTTATAGTCAATTTTTCTATAAGTTCTTTTGGAGATAATATATTTTTATTTACAAGTTCTGTTATACAAAGCGGAACTGCAGTTTCTAGTCCAACTATTCCATTTGCTGCAAGTTCAAATTCACAATTTTTTTCATCTTTGTGATGTGGTGCATGGTCAGTTGCTATTACATCTATTGTTCCATCTTGTAATGCTTTTATTAATGCTTCTACATCTTCTTTTGCTCTAAGTGGTGGACTCATTTTAAAATTGGCATCGTATTCTTTTATATCTTCATCGCATAGTGTAAAATGATGTGGACAAACTTCTGCTGTTACTTTCTGTCCTTTTGATTTTGCAAATCTTATATGTTCAAGGCTTTCTCTGGCACTTACGTGCATTATATGTAGCCTTGCATCTACTGAATTTGCTAAAATAATATCACGAGAAACGATAAGCTCTTCCGAATCGTTGCTTATTCCTCTAAAACCCATAAAATCGGAATGTTTACCTGAATTTATTTGACCTTTTGCAGTTAAATCTGTATCTTCACAGTGGCTAAGTATTGGAAGGTCGAACATATTAGCATATTTCATTGCTTGTTTTAATAAATTTGCATTTTTTACAGAAAGTCCATCATCAGAAATTGCACATATTCCTACTTTTTTCATTTCACCTATCTGACTAAGTTCTTCACCAGCCAAATCTTTTGTAATAGCTCCTACTTGAAAAACATTTATAATTGCTTCTTTTTGTATTTTGGAATTTATGTATTCCACTATTATTTCATTATCTACAGTCGGTTTTGTATTTGCCATAGCACATATAGTTGTAAAACCACCCATTGCTGCACTTTTTGTACCTGTGGATATTGTTTCTTTGTATTTAAAACCTGGTTCTCTCAAATGAACATGCATATCTATAAGACCTGGAGTAACCCACATTTTATCTGCATTTATTGTTTTTTCATTTTCTTTTGTGATATTTTTGTCAATTTCTTTTATTTTTCCATCTTCTACAAAGATATCACAAATTTCATCTATATTATTTGCTGGGTCTATTACTCGTCCATTTTTTATAAGAATTTTCAAAAAAAACATCTCCTTTATTTTTTTAATTACTTAAATATTTCAAAACAGCCATTCTAACAGCTATACCATTTTCTACTTGAGTATCTATAAGACTTTTTTCACTATCTATAATTTTTGCAGAAAGTTCCACACCTCTATTTATAGGTCCGGGATGCATTACTAAAACATCTTTTTTGGCATACGACAAAACTTCATCATTTATACCAAAAAATTTTGCATATTCTGATGTACTAGGAAACGTTGCTGTGTTTTGTCTTTCTTTTTGAATACGTAGTGCCATAACAACGTCCGCATCTTTTACGGCTTCTTTTATATTTGTTGTAATATATACTCCAAGACTTTGAAAATGTGGAGAAATAAGTGTAGAAGAACCACAAACAACAATATTTGCTCCCAATTTTGAAAGTCCAAAAATATTACTCCTTGCAACACGGCTATTTGAAACATCTCCAGATATTACTATTTTCAAATCTTTAATATTGTTTTTTTGTTCTTTTATCGTAAAAATATCTAACATTGCCTGTGTTGGATGTTCGTTTATACCATCTCCTCCATTTATAACACTTGCTTTTACATTTTTTGCAAGTAAATGCGAGGAACCTGTCATACTATGCCTTAGTACAATTATATTAGTACCCATAACATCTAGTCTAGTACCTGTATCTATAAGCGTTTCGCCTTTACTTACACTACTTGTAGAAATATTCAAATCGTCTGTTATAGCACCTAAATATCCTGATGCAAGTAAAAAAGATATTTTTGTTCTTGTGCTATTTTCATAAAAAAGGGTTGTAACGCTTGTATTTTTTAGTGAATTATCTCTAAAATTTTTGTTTTGTATTTTAGGTTTTTCAGCACTTGCCAAATTTAGTATTTCTAGTAATTCTTCTTTTGGCAAATCTTTTATTCCTAGTATATCTTTTTTCAAAAGTTACCTCATTTTTTGTCTATATAGTTTTTCGCCAGTATTTTTGCTTTTTCATCAACATTATATATATTTTACTCGTAAATGTAAAATGTTTTTTATAAGAACGCAACATATATAATTAAAATTACGTACTTATTAAAAAAAATGGAAATCCTATTGGAAATCCATGTTTTCTGTTTCTTTTACCTCTTTTGTGATTTTTTCAAATTGTTCTTTAGATATTCCTGCTCTAGTAATCATATTCTGTATTATTTCTTCTGGATATTTGAACTTTATTGCTTCTTTTATTGAATTTATACGTTCTTTTTGTATGCCTTCTTGTATACCTTTTTGTATGCCTTTTTGTATGCCTTCTTGTATACCTTTTTGTATACCTTTTTGAATGCCTTTTTGAATGCCTTTTTGAATACCTTTTTCTTCTCCTCTTTTCAATCCACGCTCTTCAGCTTCTCTCTCTAATTCATCAGAAAAAAAAGTGTATTTCTTTTCAACAAAACCTTTTAGCATATCTCCAACTTCCTTTCTTAATGGATTATTTTTTTTAATATATTTTTTGTAAATATAATTTGCTATATAGTTAATACTTGTTGCCCACTCATCTAAAGTTTTAATTGGCACAATATCATCTTTAAAAAACTTAACTATATTTTTTTGTAACTGTAAGATATGTTCTTTAAAATTTATAGTGCTTTGTATATCTAGTTCTCCATTTTTAACTTCTTTTCTAAATTTAAGTGTAGTAAATGGCAGTAACATTTTTTTGTTTGAACTAACTAAATCATCAATACTATATTTCCAAAGTTTAATTATTGGATATTTTTGTGTTAATTTTTCTGAAGTATCTTTATTTATAAAATTAACAATATAATTGTCTGGTACATCATTACTTTCTTCTAATTGAATTACAGACATACTTGGTAATTCTATACTCACTTCAAATTTATTGTTCTTGGTATCTATATTTTTCAAATTATTTAGAGCAATATTAAATTTATATTCTAAAGTACGTATTATCATTGTTTTATCGTGTATTGTTTGAAATTCTATACCATAGATTTTATCGTTTATAGAAAAAACCATATCTGCTCTAATTTTGTCAAATGATATTTCTTCATCTGTTTCGTCTTGTTTAATTTTATGTCTAACAAATTCAGAAGATAAATGAATTACTTTAGCAGTATTTGGGTCGAATTTAGTATTAAAAATTTCATTTATAAATTTTACTAATTCTTTATCGTCAACTGCAAAAGAATTTTTTATTGCCTCATCTACTGTTATTTTCTTTATAGTTTTGATATAACCACCTCTTTTGTCTTACACTTAAATTATATTAAATTTTTTTGTTTAATTCAATACGATATGATGGGATAAATGCAATATAGAAATTTTTTATAAATTCCTATATTTTTTAATCTCTAAACTTAAAAATAGAGTTACGGGAATTATGTACTATACTAAAAACAAAACTATGTAAAATTGAGGAGGTAACATACTTATTAAAAAACAATAAAAAAAATGGAAATCCTATTGGAAATCCATGTTTTCTGTTTCTTTTACCTCTTTTGTGATTTTTTCAAATTGTTCTTTAGATATTCCTGCTCTAGTAATCATATTCTGTATTATTTCTTCTGGATATTTGAACTTTATTGCTTCTTTTATTGAATTTATACGTTCTTTTTGTATACCTTTTTGAATACCTTTTTCTTCTCCTCTTTTCAACCCACGCTCTTCAGCTTCTCGCTCTAATTCATCAGAAAAAAAAGTGTATTTCTTTTCAACAAAACCTTTTAGCATATCTTCAACTTCCTTTCTTAATGGATTATTTTTTTTAATATATTTTTTGTAAATATAATTTGCTATATAGTTAATACTTGTTGCCCACTCATCTAAAGTTTTAATTGGCACAATATCATCTTTAAAAAACTTAACTATATTTTTTTGTAACTGTAAGATATGTTCTTTAAAATTTATAGTGCTTTGTATATCTAGTTCTCCATTTTTAACTTCTTTTCTAAATTTAAGTGTAGTAAATGGCAGTAACATTTTTTTGTTTGAACTAACTAAATCATCAATACTATATTCCCAAAGTTTAATTATTGGATATTTTTGTGTTAATTTTTCCGAAGTATCTTTGTTAACAAAATTAACAATATAATTATCCGGTACATCATTACTTTCTTCTAATTGAATTACAGACATACTTGGTAATTCTATATTAACTTCAAATTTATTGTTTTTAGTATCTATATTTTTCAAATTATTTAAAGTAATATTAAATTTATATTCTAAAGTACGTATTATCATTGTTTTGTCGTGAATTGTTTGAAATTATATACCATAAATTTTATCGTTTATAGAAAAAACCATGTCTGCTTTAATTTTGTCAAATGATATTTCTTCTTCTGTTTCGTTTTGTTTCATTTTATGTCTTACAAATTCAGAAGATAAATGTACTACTTTAGCAGTATTTGGGTCGAATTTAGTGTTAAAAATTTCATTTATAAATTTTACTAATTCTTTATCATCAACTGCAAAAGAATTTTTTATTGCCTCATCTACTGTTATTTTCTTTCTGCTTTTGATAATATCCACCTCTTTTATCCACACTAAATTATATTAAATTTTTTTGTTTAATTCAATATTATACGAGGGGACAAATGTAATATAGAAATTTTTAAAAATTTACAGAAATTACTATCGAAATTCATGAATTTTTTTAATATTTTTTGAATTTTAGGTATTGACATCTGGATTATACTGAAGTATAATCTTACTAATCTTACTAATCTTACTAATCTTACTAATCTTACTAATCTTACTAATCTTACTAATCTTACTAATCTTACTAATCTTACTAATCTTACTAATCTTACTAATCTTACTAATCTTACTAATCTTACTAATCTTACATGAAAAGAGAGGTTATTTATGGAAAACAAAGAAAGAGAAAATTTAGATGTTGATAAGCTAATTACAAATTCTAGAATATTTGATATAGATGGCGTAAACATGATAGGTAATATTCATAATGGTTCTATAATAGGTTTGGATTTAAAATCAAAAATATTTATTGAAAAATTAATTTCAAAAGAATTTAATATTGATAATTTAATAACAGAACAAAAAGATTTAATTAATGAATTAGTAAAATGTAGTTTTTTTGAAGATTTCAGACCTAGTATAGATAGAAGTTATATACATATTACTTCGCACTGTAACCTAGATTGTTATGGTTGTTATTCTTATGAAAATAAAAGAAATTTGAAACCTGATTTATCTTTTTCTGAAATAAAAGTTATTTTACAAAATTTAAAAAAATCGGGTTTAAAACATTTAGTTATATCGGGTGGAGAACCTTTTATCAATAAAGATATTATAGAAATTATTAAGTATGCTAAAAATGATTTAGAAATAGAACTTGTGGATTGTATAAGTAATGGAACAGTAGAATTAGAAAAATATATAGAGGCTTCTAAATATTTAGATACTTTATTTTTCTCTTTGGATACTTATAATGAAAACGAGTCAACATTAAGACCTAAAAATGTTTTTAATTTAGTTTTAAACAAAACTAATCAATTGAAAGATTATGATGTTGAAGTTAATTTGATTTTTACAATACACAAAAATAATTATATGTGTGTTAATAATTTTGAAGAGTTGGTAAATTCTTTAGATGTTGCTCATAACTATAGTATTTTAACTGTAAAAGAAAAGGATTGTTGTAATAGCAACAAACATTTGATGCTTAATAAAAAAGAACTTGCCGAGTTTGAAAATCTTTGTAAACCATATTCAAATGTAGATTATTTAGATAAATTTAAATGTAGGATATCTTGTGGAGCAGGTAAAAGTTTAGTAAGTATCGCCTCTAATGGTGATGTTTATCCCTGTCATATGTATACCTATGAAAATGATTTTCTTATGGGTAATGCGATAAAAGATGATATTAGGGATATTTTAAATAATAGTATTATTTCCAAAACAAATGTAGATGACATTAAAATTTGTAATAAATGTGAAATTAAATATATTTGTGGTGGTGCTTGTAGATATGCAGGATACTGTATAACAGGAGATGTTTTAAGTCCAGATACTCGGTACTGCTCCCAGAGAATATCAGGAATTAAAAATATAATAAAAGATTTAACAACTTAAACCAATATTTTGGTATTTACCTTAAATTTTATTTTTATAATTGAATTTAAGTTTAAATATAAATAAACTATTAAATGGAGGTGAGAAAAATGTTATTTGTAAGAAGTTTTGTTGGTATAGATCCAGGAGAATGCTCGATTGCAGATGATGGAATTTCTGGAATGAGAAGAAACAAAAAAAGAAAATAGCAATTAAGTACAAACAAGTAGAAGTAATAAAATTACTTCTACTTGTTGTGTGTGCCGTGCATGGTACAAATCTAGGTGGTGCAAGTCCACTGTAGGGGCTTGTCGTAGCCAACTACTAGCGAAAGGCAAGAGCGTCCATTGTGAAGTGGAGTTTGA
>Ga0268261_10000333_pt1 | contig 29385 bp, 11 predicted proteins | sample TergutNc150P1_FD_190353 | JGI IMG/M metagenome (GOLD analysis project Ga0268261, IMG submission 190353) | Nasutitermes corniger P1 segment gut microbial community from laboratory colony in Florida, USA - Nc150 P1 (SPAdes) (version 2) | ecosystem: Host-associated > Arthropoda: Insects >... | reverse complement strand
TTAATGATTTAGCCCTTATCCTGCTAACGTGGAGAAAATGGTGAGCTCCTAATAATGCCAGCAAATAGCAGATGGGATTTAATTCGGGCTTTTAAGGGTTAAATGTGGTATATATTCTAACCACTATCCCTGAAGGGTTAATCCTCCTCTTCCTCCTCCTTCCTCTTCAATGGTGTGACAACCTGAATTGGTCCTGGTATCTTCAATAGTTTGTCTCCCGATACACTTGTACCCTGCCAGTCCCCTCCAACCTTTTATATTTAGCAAGGAGTCCCTCCTGATGATAAATTCCTAGGTCTTCTCACAGGTCTTATTCCATGAAATTTTCCAATCAGTGCTCTTTCTGGTGTTCTAGAACTATCCATTTGGATTACACGACTGACCTAATTATAATTTTTTTGAACTTAATATATTTCACCATATCAGGTCCATCTAACAATTCATAGAGCTCTTCATTATGTCTTAATCTCCAACCTAAGTCATTTTCACAGACTGGTCCAATGATAATTCTGTGTGTTTTCCTTTCAAATACTGCAAGCCTTTCATCAGATTGAAACACTGTCCATGCATGATAACCATAGCTTAGTAATGGTCAGATTACAGTCTTATATATATATATTCTAAGTTTGTCTTTTCTATGTGCCAGTTATGATCTTATCATTGATAATGGAAAAGTATACCTTGTTTGCTGACACAATTCTCATTGTAAAATTACTCCCCCCTTATTTTCTCTTGATAATTCCGTTCCAAGGTAAACAAAACTAACAACTGCTTCAATATTATGTATTTCTCTTCGTTGGTGCCTTGAATCACAACCTGATGGGAAAATAACTTTTGTTTCCATACTATTAATGATGAGTCCTATTGTCTTGGTATGTTCCTCTAGCTGCCTACATCTCTTCAAATGTATGCACAGATATTCCCATATTGTTTACATCATCCACATAACCAACTATTTGACCTGACTGGTAGATAAGTGATGAGTTTATATCCACTCTTATAGCATATTCTAAGGCTACAATAAGAGAAGAGGGGCCAGCCCATCTCCTTGTTTCAGTTCCCTGTTAACTTCAAAGTGGTCTGTCAAATGACTCAGTACCTGAACACATGCTTTTGCTCCTTCCATTGTTACTGATACCAATTTTACTAACTTGGTAACTATTCCAAAGCATTTTGTTATCTCAAAAATTTTATTTCTATTTATACCATCGAAAGCCTGTTTGAAATCCACACACTGGACATACCATCTACACAATAAGACCAACAAATACACATACATGAAATGTGTTTGTCACATTTTATTCATTACCAACATGTTTCAACTGCTGTCACAGTCATCATCAGGGTAATATACAAGATTACAAGGAGTCACAAACAGTTACAATGCATAAGTGAACCACTCACTGTTAAAAGAATGTCTCCAACATCCTACATAGTTGCTGAATGTCAGCTTATAAAAGCATTAAAAATTTGACAAAATTCAATTTCTTTAAAAAGCTGGATGTATTACTGTATGTAGTAAATGTGCACCCCATAATAAAATTAACAATAGCACAGCTGTGTTACTGTTGATTTTATAACAGGGTGTGTGTTATTTTTCATTACTAACACATCAGTGCTATTGTTAATTTTATTACAGGGTGCGTGTTATTGATTTATCCATTAATGCACAGCTATGGAACATATTAAAGTTGATATGCAACTACAATAAATTCCCAAAACTTGTTTAACAACTGTCTGTGTACAGTTGATCAACAGCTTATCTGCCTTTTCTAAAGGCAGCTTGATATCCCCTATGGAATTTAAAGAACAAGGTTTCAATCTGTTTAACAGTATTGTTGTGAAAACTGTACATGCTGTGCAGAACAGTGATATACCTCAAAAGCTGCTACATTGTGTCTGGCTCCTTTTCTTATAAATGGGACAGATCATACAGATGGACCAATCTTTAGGTATTATTTCTTTCATTCAAAGGGGTTAATCATTAGGAAATAAATATTTCTACATTTTGTTATCCTTTTTAATTAATACTATATCTTTCAGTCTTAAGCACAACCTTACTGAATAATATAATTATACAATACATATACACTATGAGTTTCAAGGGACACAAGAAATGTGAGAATAATAGCAAAACAATCTGGTGCAAACAGAATGGTATTAATTGAATTTTACCATCAGAAGTGACTTAAAGCACAAGTGATCTAAGCCTTTGAGCACACTGTAACTCCCACAGAAGCCACATCACGATTATAAAACACAAACTGCTAGAAAAACCACACTACCTCACACTACCTCTTAGTTTTAATGTTAATCACTTACTCTTTGAAGCACATTTGAGAAAAGTATAAAATTCTTAATTATATGTATACACAAATCTATTCTTCACTTTATGTACTTTATTACAAGCAATACACAACCACAGCATAAATAATAATCTTGCATTCCTAAAGATTCCATGAACATTTCAACCTGTGCAATGCACATAGTGTATTACTATTAATCAATAAAGTTGTACTTTAGACTAAAATATAGAGCATAGGTTAATCATTAACTTCTACTGTCGTCAGCTTCTAAAGTGGGTCACACTGGTGTGCCATTCCAAACATTAAAGATGTTCAATATGCTCACCTGGACAAAGGAACTCCGGTCTCCACCAAATTCCACAATTTGTTCAGTCTCAACGAAGTTGGCAACGTTACCCTGAACATCAATGCCTCTGGTAAAGAGCCGAGTTCCTGCTCGAAAGCAACAGCGGCGTGAGACAATTGTCCACAAGAATGGTTTGCCATTTAGTGAACATTGGTTAATTGAAATAACTGGATTATCTTCATTAAGGAAACTAAATATGTTTATCAGACTCTAACGTTTGCCAACCTCCTGAAATGCTTAAAAAATCTGCAGCACACATGCAACTATATAGTCTTGCTTGCATTGACTCACCAAGCATGCCAGCTTTATCACATAGAAAGCCTGCATCTGCCACAACATCCAGTGACAGCTGCAGTGCATAGGGCAACACTACAGTAAATGCACTGTTGAAAATAAATGGTACAGTTACTTCTTTGAAGCCTAAAATTCCTTTAAATTATATTTTAAAATTCACTTCCTACTTCACAGCAAACAATGTGTTTCCATAACAAATACCATTTAATGTTATTTAGGGACATACATGATGAGAACTGTGCTCTTCTGGGTTATTACGCAGAGAGTAGTTGTAATTTCTTACCAACATTTTGGAAGAACCTACTGGTCCCATTTTCAAGGGTCAAGAATCCAAAAATAAACCCAGTAACCATAGTACAGGGTGTAAGTAGAGAAGACTGAGAGGGAAATGATAAAAATATTTACCAGCCAACACCGAGTAACAACAAAGAAGGCTTGAATCTTCACCAACACTGCTGTGCGAACCTCGAATCACACATATTTCTGAAAACGTAACACTTATGAAAAAAATGCAGACATTAAATTTGTGTTTCATTTCAGCATAAAACTTATTTTTAAACATGTTTGCTATGAAACATATTTAGAGAGTTATATTTAACTCTTCAAGCAGGTATTTAAATGGTGCTCAGTCTTTTATCCAGAAAGTATTCAAGTTTGGCTTCCATGTAGTACACTGAACTGCCAGTAAAGTGAAGTATTCACAAAAACAGACATGTACGTCAAACCATTTTGAAGGGTCATGATATACCCAAGGCATACTCAGAATTGCACCATCTTCTTTATGTAAAATATTCGTAACTGTTTTCAATTTTAACCAAATGTACAGCATGTAATGATAAATTTTGGTAAAACTCCTGAAATATCAGTTTCCATGAAAATATATTCAGCAGCTTGTGAACTGTTACATGCATTCACACATACACACTGGGGCTAATATCAGCATTTCTGTAACTTTTCACTACAAACATGCTACAATAGACTAAGGAAGATTTTAGATATCTCTGATTTTGTGGAAAGGTTATAAAATACCAAAAAAAGTAAGATAATATGATGATGTACATCTTCTGTGCAACTGTCCAATACACACAAATTTCACCACCAAGTAGTTGCACAATGTGTACATTTATTACACATTGTTCCTACATGTTTTAGCCATACATTTTGGCCATCTTCAGGGAACTGTAAGTTTGATTAATGTGTACAGCGTATATGGCTACTAGTCATAGATGATTGGCAGGCTATATACTTATATATAATATAAGAAAAGTACAGTAATGAATAAATCATCAACATATAAATAGGCAGATATAATGTTAAAAACTATTTCTTTTTAAAGACTGGTCTTAGAAAGTTGTAGGTATTAAAAGCATTAAAGTAATGCTCCATATCCATACATTTGTGGTGATGGCACGTTTTCTTCTGTTTAAACTGGATCGGAATATCTGGAAGTATTTGTACTGAAATCCAATTAAAATTCGAAGTAATTTTGATATTGACTAATTATGTATGTATGTATGTATGTATGTAGGTATGACAATAAAAATTTGTTCAATTAGTCTGCCAATTATCTATGACAACAGCCATATACACTGAAGGTGTTAATCAAACTTGTAGCTCCCTGAAGATGGCCAACATGTATGGCCAAAACATGTGAGCACTGTATAATACATGTAAAGATTGTGCAACTATTTGGTGGTAGAATTGTGTACAGTGAGAAAATATTTCACAATGCGCATGCTGTAAAGGAACATAAGTCATGAACAAATGAATGCATTAATTAATGTATGTGTGTGTGTGTGTGTGTGTGTGTATGTGATGCTTAAAACAAGAAGGATACAGCCATGTAACAATGGTAAACAGAATCTGCATAATTCAGGCTGGTTTGCTAATTCTCGGAGCAGGTGTCCATTCCAAACAAATCTTGGGTCTGCTCGCTCATGGTAAGGCATCTGGAGGCAGAAAACAAGAAGAAAATACTGGATAAATTTATGCTTTGACTGGAATAATGACCTCACCATGTAGTTTGTTAGGTATCACTCTCCATCACACACCAGACTACACAGAGTCACATACCAGATGACCATAAACAAAACCAGTAATCACCAGCTACACAACATTATAGAAGACCAGAGTCTTAACCCTTTGAAGACAAAAAATAATCTGTGTGTTACATAATTAGGTTCTTACCTTGCAGAGAACACAGTCTGTCTCCATTAGGACACCAAACAGTAAACGTTCTTTTTGAGAATGAAATGGAACACATGACTACAATGTGCAGGCAAAGAAGAGTTTTAATATTAAACCTGGCAATATAAGTAGTTACCATTCGGCTTTATAGAGTTCATACTCCCTTAACATGCACTGCAGTAAGAACTTTAAATTGCATATAGCATTTAAGAGTTTGCAAGAAATATCGAATTCAACATAGCAGAGTTCTTCTTGAGGAACTAATAGTTCACCAAACAGTCAAGAAATTTCCTACATTTTATGGAACCCAAAGGTTCATTATCATGCACACACAACTCCACCTCTTGTCCCCATCCTCAGCCAGACCAATCCAATCCATACCTCCCCATCCCACTTCTTGCAGATCCATTTTAATATTGACTTCCCATCCATGCCTAGGTCTTCCAAGTGGCTCTTTCCCTCAGGTTTCCCCACAAAAACCCTGTATGCACCTCTCCTCTCCCCCCCACATGCTACATGCCCCACCCATAACATTCCTCTTGATATGATCATCTAAACAATATTTTGTTAGGAGTAGGGATCATAAAGCTCCTCTAGTGTAGTCCATTACCTCGTCCCTCTTAGGCTCAAATATCTTCTCAGCACCCCATTCTCAAACACCCTCAGCCTATGTTCCTCCCTCATTGTTGGAGACCAAGTTTTCACACCCATACAAAACAACACAAAAAATTATAGTTCTGTAAATATTAGTCTTTGTATTTGTGGACAGTAACATGGAAGACCAAAGATTCCAACCTGGAAGACAACAGATTCTGCACAGAATGTAGCAAGCATTCCTTGAGTTCAGTCTGCTCTTAATTTCTTTACGAATGCAATTTTGAGTTGTCACAGCTATTCCAAAATAGTTGAACTGTTCCACACTTTCCAAGGATTTTATTACCTATTTACCTATATTTATGTTGTGATAATGTCCTGCAGTATATTCAAGAGACAAACATATAGTTTTCTCTGTATCTACTTCTAGATCAATTTTCTTAACCAGTGACTAAAAAAAAATCTTCTGATCTTTGTGTTTTTCTTTATAGTGTGTATGCTTCGACCCAATAAATTAACATCAACAACATACACCAGATGCTGATGCGTACCATTGAACTTAGAGCCCTCCTGGTTTGCCAGAACCCTCTCAATGGCATATTCCAAAGAAAAATTACTAGGCAGCAGCATCTCCTTTTTTCAGACATTCTGAATAGGAAATTTATCAGAATAATTTTTGCCCATCCAGAGTACACAACTTACATGAGGTTTTATTTAAACGCATTTTTATAAATCTATCTAATTTCATGCAGTTACCAAACTTATTGTCATACAAAACATCCTCCCCCTAACTGAATCATAGGTGTTTGTAAGAACAAAATATAAATATGGCACTCATGTCAAATTTACTTAAACATAAATTACTTGTCTACATTCGTTATAAAAATGTGTTCGTATCTGCAGAGCACAACATAATACAGTTTTGAATAACAAACTTATTCCAAAATGAATGACACTGCATACTTCCCTAATTTAATTCTGAATAGGAAAAAATAGGTTGTTGTTTGACTACTGGCTGCAGACATGGTTGGTGCTGACCTTGCTGGCCTCTGCCCACCTAGCTATTGACGCTGAATTCATTTCTAAGGTGGAGGTACCCACAGGGCAGACTCTGGTAACTTCAGTAACAGGACAATTAGGAGTGACGGTCACTAGCGGAGAATCTACTCCTAAATGTGGACTCAAAAGGATGAAGTGTCCAGTATTCTTCACACTCACAAAGACTTAAATTTGGTACAGGTAAAGTTCTGAGTCTACAAGCAGTAGAATCTGTGCACACATGTGAGAGGGGATGGAAATCACAACCCTGTGAATGACAATTCCAAGTCACACCCATGATCATCAAGTCCTCCAAGCAGGAAGTATTCATTTCATCTCCTCTTTTTTTAATAAATAAATAAAACAAGCCCAGCTTTACTTAAGTGCTTTGCTTTTATCAACAAATTTAAAAACAACAAATTAATGTCATGAAAGGCATCTGGAAGTATACATAAAAGCAGATAGTGTCAAAGTAATTTAAAATGTCAAGGATTACAGACCCCCTGTAACAGGACCTGTTGTGAGTAGCTGGTGCTAAGGGTTGTTCTCAGGCACCCACAGAACATCACTACAGAAACCACTGATGGAACGTATCCTCAACAATTCACCACAATTCACAACTTATTTCTCTACCATGTTTCAATATTATAATGCCATTAAAATCATGTTTTCCATGCCATCCCCTTTCTCAAAGTGTTACATCTCTGTCTTGTTTGCCCTTTGTGTGCTAAGTGCTCAGTATACTTATCAATTATGATTTAATTATTGGCTTAAACAATACTTGTAACACCAAACAGTGAATGTCGCAGTTAAGCACAAGGTGCAAGCCAAAAGTCTCAGGACTGGCCACATGGAGTGCTAACCAGATACTATGCAGGTGTATGCTGCTAGGTACTACTGTGTTCATCTATTGTAAATTGGTGTTTTCAGTGTCACTGTAACAGAGTGCTACATTTCTGTGCAAGTGGCATTTAAATGTGTGTTAAGCCACACTATTCCATTCCCAGCCTGGACAGGCCCATAGGGCTCCAGGAGGTTAAGGCTCCCAGAACTTCTAGAAATGCACATGAGGGTGGTGACACCATGACACATCTGTGTGACAACAGAGAGCATATGATTAACGTTTGTATGTACAGTATATGCCAACAAATTTTAACAGAAGATTAAACACGAGGCTGACTGCCGCAAAATTTGTGCCAAGCCTGCTGCATAATGAACAGAAATAAAACTGGCTTTGTGTGCAAGAACCTGCCAGATAAGACCAAAAAGGATAGAAACATCCTCTCTGAGGTCCTCCTGGTCCCAAAGACAAAAATCCAGTGAAGAGGGACAAAGATTTGAGGATATTGTGGAGATTTAAGCTCTGCAGTACCTGACAGTATCATGAAACTGGAGTTCCAGAGATTCTTCCAGCAGTGGGACAGACACTGGACCCAGTAAACAAACTCCAAAGTGGACTACTTTAAAGTGGACAACACCAACCTGTACCTAATGTAGGATTAAAACTGTGATACTGCCCAGTCTGGAAACTTTTGGCTCACACCTCGTTGGTAACATGCCCACTTCATATTTTGGATGATGCAGTCTGATGTATGTTCCAAATTGATTAGGGAAATGCCAAACAATGTTTTGTTAAAACTTATCATTGAAGACGAAATGTGGTGCCTTCAATATGACATAGAAAGCAAATGGCGAAGCATGCAGTGGAAAACACCAGGATCTCCAAGACCCTAAAAAGCTCACATGATGAAATCACAAATGAAGAGAACACTTATCACTTGCTTTGATATCAGGAGTATCATTTCTCTTCAAATTCATCCAACATGGCTGAACAGTCTACCAGCCTCATTATGTAAAAATACCAATGACGTTACATGAAGCTGTTTGTAGACAAAAGCCTAAACTTTAAGCCAACAACTGGTTCTCATCTTGACACTGCTCCAGCTCAACAAGCATTTTCTGACAAGCAGGTAATTTCCAAAAATTGTATTAACAAAACAGATTGGCTTCTAATGACTTTTGGCTCTGTACAAACAAAGTCTACCTTGGATGGAATGGACATGCCATGATAATGAAGGCATTCAGCTCAATTTTATGCAGCATTGAAGGTTCTTCCAAAACAGCAGCTCCATAAATGTTTCCAACAGTGGCAGCATCACACGCCTAGGTGTACGGCTCAAGAGGACTATTTAAACTTAAGTGTACTGGAATATTAACGATGAAATCCCAGAACCTTAACAGCCACACCTCATATACAAGTCTGACAACCAGAAAATCCATGAGTGATGGACAAATCAGCACTCATGTTACACATACATGCCATTTACTTTTTCTCCAGTATCACTGATATAAATGAGGCAAATGGCTGTGGTGTCAGATCAAATTTTCATTCCACTTATTTAATACACATGATTTACAAGTACCATGGAAATGGTTAAGGAAAATATTGTCACTACACTACTAGTTCTCAGGCTATCAGCTGCATGTGCTTTCAAAGCTCTAAGCTTTCAATATTACTACTGTTGTGCTGTCTCTGGCTCAGCTGGATGACAAAACTGCAGGCTGGAACTTTCCCCCTTCTGCCCATTACAGCTCAAAATTTCAAATTCTCTCACATCAACTTCATTCATACCTGATTGACCAACCAGTTTTGCAAATAAGTGAGTAGTTATGGGAAAACCACAAAAAATGTCACTACTTAGCCAAAATTATATCTGCCTGTATCCCTTCCGCATAACTTCCACTGCAATGAATGTACTGACCTCAAGAAAAAACTTACTTCCCACCCATGTTTAAAGGCCTGTGTTTTTACAAAACGTGTGAACACAGGAGCTGGGATAGCAAAGTTGGTACAGTGAGTAGGCTACAGGCTGCACAATCCTGCATTTTAATCCCAGTTGGGGAAAAACTTTCTCTCAAAATGTTCAGACCATCTCTAAGGCTCACCCTGCCTCCTATTCAATGTGTACTGCGGTTCGTTCCCAGGGGTAAAGTGGACAAGGCATAAAGATGACCAACTGCCTCCATCTAGTTCCGAGGTTAAGAACGAGAAGAGCTATACCTCTGTACCTCCTACATGCCTTCGTGGCATTGACAGGATCGTTACCTTTTTATCTTTTTATACATCAAAACAAAATATCATAAAAACATGGCCTTTGTGTGTGATCAAGTGAATACCACCTAATCAACAGACTTCAAAATCCTTTTCATTTCTTTATTCATATTCAGTAAATCCACATTAGCACCATTAGTTTCTCAAGAAGACCTACCAACTTTTAAGTTTCAATTGCGGCAAACTGTTGAGTCAAAGCAAAATATGTATGACTGGATATCCACAAGTTTCCAGACTGAGCTAATAACTAAATACATGCTTACCTTCATTATTAGTCATTGCTGCCCCCTTCTGACTTTATGCAATGGGTCCAATGTTTCTGCCACTGCTGGATGCATAAATAGAACTGAATTTTTTAAATCACATGTAGGGCAGTCAGCAAATGTTCCTGAATATCAGGATTATCCTGGAATGATGTCGTCACAGTAGTAATTTCATTCTCAGAAACAAGAAGAAATCACAAGGGACCAAATCAGGTGAGCAAGGACAAGAGAGGCCACACTCATGTCTTGAGCAGCCAAAAAATCACCACTGCTTCTGCTCAATGGTGAGCACCCAAAGCACAAACTCTGTGGAAATATGGTGCCTGTTCCAGTCCTCCCTTAGAATCTGCTGGCATTTTCCCCAGGAGATGCCTAACCTGTCAGCAACCTCCAAAAAGGTATCTTCATTGACAGATCTGCTAGTTTTCTCCACATTTTGGTCTGTGTAGCCTGCGGAGGGATGACACGAACACTCACAATCTTCAAAGGAATTTTCCACATATATAAAAACAAGAAAACCACTCACAAATCTATGTGATTCCCATGGAATTGTAACACAGCTGTACTGAGCACTTCACACATTTCAGATACAGAGTTCCCAAGTGTGAAGCAAAATTTAATGCCAATGCATTGTTCTTTCACTATGCAACTGTGTATCATACTTGGCATGCACAAAAATTAACACCCATTGAGAATCAATGCAAAAGGTTGTGGCTGCAAAACTCAATAAAATGACAGAAGATAGCAATACTATGGCATCTAGTGGCAAGTACCTGTAATTTTTACCATTCTTTGTCCTAGTGGTGGGTTTGGAAACTTTGCAATACATCTGCATACACCACTACTGTCTCCAACTTAAAACACAGGGTTACCATGTACACATCAAAATGGACAATATGGTGATACGTTTCACAATTTCTGTCATCTCCAGATCATCAATTTTACATGAATAAATGTAGAAAGCTATTTTGGACACCTGTGCAAGTGCCTGTCTTATTTTCATAAAGCTGGGTTCACATTAAAATACATTATTTTCTATTGTCCTACTTATCATTCATTAAATCACAAATCATGTGCAACCATGTTGAATACTGTACTGCACAGACAAAACTCAGCTGTACAATGAATGGGTCTGTTTCACTTGCATTGCCTTTGTGCTATGTCTTTTTAAGTTAATGTTAGGTATCATTTAATAATTTCCCACATGCACATTTTATCCTCCATTAAATTAAATTCCTCACGTTTTGTTCATTAATGTCATTTTCTGGCTACTAACCATTTTACCTTTTCTTATGTGGCAATACTATACGGAATTTATTACCATCATGTTGGTACACTGTGTGCATCACGCTGTCTGCCTGGCAGTGTGACTGTTGACTGAAAAAAGTGGTCTAAAAAGTGTGTGTGTGTGTTCAATACTTCAAGATGATGTCAAAGACTGGGTATTTGTGTGGCACAAAAATGTCTTTTATGTGAATACATATTTTAATCTTCTCCCTCTCCTTCTTGATGTGACACAATACACAGATCATGCAAACACAACAAAATAACTGTACCATACAGTATTTACCTGTTAAGAAGAGCAAAAATTGTAAAAACCACAAAATAACATTAATATATTACCAGTCATATACAATACATTAACCCTTATCATATGGCCTATTAACCCTGAGGAGCCACAATTAAGTGCCCAGTGTACTCTGCAGAAGACCTGGAGTTACATGGTCACCCATTACTTTGCATGTTCTGGGCTGAAGACTTCAGTGGACATTCGGCTTTTCAGCGTAACAGTGCAAGTCTACTACAGTCAACTTTTGGTGCCAAAGGGTGTAATTCCAACTCACACCCTTACAGCCAGGCTACTTTGCAATTAAAATTCCCATTTTGGCACATTCTTGTGTAAAAGTTGTGTTTCATACATTTTATAATCGAAAAATTTTAAAGAAAAATACATTGTCAAAAAAGATCCAATCCACACTGTTTGAAATTTTAAAACAATTCTCAAGCAGTTCAGTTTATGATCCTTTCCAAAGATGCTTATTTCCAAATTACTTTAGTTCCTTATCGAAAGAGAAAGTTGTAAAGTAATGTATGACGTACATCATACCACAGCAAAATTTCTTTAATCCATGATCTGATAATCCAGAAACCCTGCTAATCTGACACTTGCAAGGAATAGTCCCAAGATTTGTACATGTACTGATACCATGATTTTATGTTCAGTACTCTGGATGTTAAGTCACTAGCACACAATTTCTCTCCAAGCATGATACTTTATAAGTTTTCATAAGTTGGTATTGTTCCACACCCTGGCGGCATCAAAAACAACTAGCAGGTCCAACCACTTGTTTGGCACAGTGTGTAGCATTACTGTGAAATTTATTTCCACTGTGTCACTTGTTACTCTTTGTTTGAGCTACTATAATGGCTTCAGAGGATCCAAAGATGAATAAACAAGGTACTACAGTCCCACAATCTGACGTACAGCCCTGCTGGCAAGCAAAAACAGCAACTTCAATGATTACACAAAAACCTTAGGCTTCAAAGTGGTGAAAATCAAAGAGAGGTTATGTCTTCATACAATGTTGGATTGTCAACTATCTACAGTAGAGACCAAACATAATTGTTTACGGCATCAAGCGAAAGTGTGAAGGGCCTTTTCAAGCGAAAGACATTCACAGAGTCAACATTAGTGCAACTGGACAAGGTGTTGTATCAATGGTTTACCGTGAGAGGTGCCGTAGGCAAACTCGTGACTGGGCCTACAATAACACTGCTAAACATAATTTTTGTCACATGACAACTAATTTGTGTTTAATCACGTCTTGTTTTTCCAACTAAATGCACATCATATGTGAAATACATATATTTATTACAAATTACCCCTTACATGTTTCAGTGTTTGTTTGGGAGACCATTGTGTTATTTGCTCAAAAACTATATACTGTTTGAAATGTTACTGTAATATGTACAATATACCCAATTTTTTAAATTTACAATGTTGTTACAATGTTTAAAACACTATGCATTTCACCCTGTTGTATCTTAAAAATCTTAAAAATGTTTGTTAAAATCCTTAAATGTATATTTTACAACAATGCAAGAAGGATATAGTTTTTGAGCAAGTAGAGCAATGGTCTCCCTAAAGATAGTGTAACAAACATCAAAACATGCAGGAGGCAACTGGTGATAAATATATGTATTTAACATATTTTGTGCATGTAGTTGGAATAAAAGGAAGTGACTGAGTGCAAGCATGCACAGTGTGGAAAGCTTCAAAATATTTTGTGCTCCTCATATATTTTTTCATGCTGAATTCAAATTTGTTATTAGAATTGCTCTTCCACCCACAGTTTTTGTGTGACAGAATTTTTTGAAATGCAATTTTAGCAAATTTAGATTTTTCGTCACTACCCATAACTTTTAAAACTGGCTGATGCACTTTATCATATTTCAAACAAAGTGTGGGCATGAAAACTTAATCACAAGAAAGACAGTAAGCATCTGAGCCCCATCACAAACAGCCAGACTGTGCAAGCTCAGACATGTATTGACACATTGGGACATGAAACTAACAGTAAGCTCTGCTTGAGAAACACAACACTGCTATTGGTGTACCGGACTGTGTTTTGAAAAGTTGTAAGTGTTGAGCGTTCTTTTTAGAGAAGTGTTTTGTGTAACAGGATTGTGTTTATTATATTTTCACCATGCCAAGGAACTGTTTAATTTCATCCTGACACCTTCTTTTACATGTGTGGTGAACTAATCTTCAAATCTCAAAAGCAAAACTCTACCCCACTCACAAGAAATGTTAAGAGCTTATTTTGGGTGAATATTGTGTGATCAAGATTAAAGTTGGGCCCCTCATATTTGTTGTGTAACATGTGTGAGGCTTCTCACAGGATGGGTAAATGGTTTGTGCCAAATGCTGTTCACCATTCCCATAGCTGGGAGGAAACCAAAAGACCATTCATCCAATTGTTCCTTTGTTTAACAAGCATAACATGGATCACCTCCAAATCCAAACACACAGTGAAATATCCATATTTGCCAGCTGCAATGAGGCCTGTCCCACACAGTGAACAGTTACCTGCACCAAAGTCTCTGGAAAATCTGGCCTTTAGTGGCGACAAGTCTAATTCTGACGAAGATCACGGACAGCAAGACGGGGACAATTTTGATTGTGACTGAACATTTGAAGGAAGTCGTTCCTCATTTGAACCCCATTTATTAACAGCAGGTAATATTAATGACCTTGTCCATGAATTTAATTTGTCTAAAAAACAAGCTGAACTCTTTGGTTCCAGACTTAAGAGGATGGAATCCTCTCAAAGATACTGAAATGTGTGTCTTTTGAAAACACCAAAATGAATTCAAAGATTTTTCTCTCAAATAAATGATCTGGTATTTTGTAATGACGTTTCCTCTGTTACAGACACTCTTGTACATCAGCACGATCCAAGTGAGTGGCGTTTATCGACTCTTCAAAAGTTAGCTTAAAAGCTGTGCTTCTAAGTAAAAGGAATAAATTCCCATCTGTACCCCCAGCCTGTGCTGTCAACATGAAAGGTCCTATGAAAATACGAAGCTACTTTTGGAAAGGTCCAGCGTGAAAAATATAAATGGAAAATATGTGGGGATTTACATGTCACTGCTCTCTTGCTTGGCCACACAAAGTTTTGTTGCTTGCTATAGAAGTGGGATAGTACAGATAGACAACATCATTACATCCAAAAAGTGGCCTAAACAAGTATCACTCATTCCAGGACAGAAAAATGTAGTAAAATTCCACTAATCAACCCTGAAAAGTTTATTTACCTCTGCTGCACATCAAGGCAATGGATCAAAATGGGGCTGGATTTGTGTATTTTAAAAATAAGTTTTCCTCAATAAGTGATGAAAAAATCAAAGAAGGGTATTTCTTGGACCTAAAGTAAGAGAGTTAATGTAGGACTCATAACTTGAAAACCAGCTAAGTTAAGTGGAAAAAAGCAGCATGGAAATCATTAATAAAAATGTACCGATTTTTGGGGAAATCATACGGCAGAAAACTATTATGATATGGTGTCTGATCTTGTATAATCCCATTATGGCACGTAATGTCTTTCAAGGTGCATTTCTTAGACTCTCACTTAGACACCTTCCAAGAAAATCTCAGGGAAGTGAGCAATACGCACAGATAGCAATTTCACCAGGACATTTCCACCATGGAAAAGTGGTAGCAAGACAAGTGTAGTCCCAGGATGCTGGCTGATTATTCCTGGACCATGAGAAGAAACATTTCAGGCAAAATACAGCAGGAAGTCATCCACTGTTTCTTGTAACGTAATATACAAACTCTTTCTAATACAATATAAATACAGGTTTTCTTAAAACTTCAACTACGTGTCACTAAAAACCTTGCATGACGGAAAAAAAAACTAACAACATATTTTAATTCATTGCAAAAAATGCTATTGGGTTTACCTACTTTGGTTTGTGTGATAAAAAAATTATTTTGTTACCCGAAGTAACAGCAAAAGCCAAGTGCTTTTGCCACAAAATGGAAATAACTGAGAAGTGAACATTCTCTCATGGCTGGTAGTGCAATTATGAAGAACTAAGGTCAGTAGAGGTACAAAGTGATAATAATGAATATCTGATAAACTGGCATATCCAAAAATCTGGCACAAGTTCTTTCCCTGTATGCCATATTAATGGAACTTTACTGTGCTAAGTTTGCAGATTGCTCATCAGTGATGCCATTACATCACATAGCCAGATCAAAATATTGTGTTGTGCCACAACTGACTGATCTCTGGATTACTGAAAGTCTGCCAGCTGCTGCCACCGCTGACGATGACTCTTATCACCAGCAAACTGGATTTAAATTTAAGGAAGAAACCAGTAAGTGCTACAGTTAGAGTATGGCTTTGTATGGTGCTGAAACTTGGGACACTTTGAAAAGTAGATCAGAAATACCTTGGAAGTTTTGAAATGTGGTGCTGGAGAAGGATGGAGCAGATCAGTTGGGCAGATCATGTGAAAAATTATGAAGTGTTATGAATCAAGGAGGGGAGGTATATCCTACAACAATAAAAATACGAAGGCTGACTGGACTGGTCACATCTTGCATATGAACTGACTTCTATAAATGTTATTAAAGGAAAGACAGAGAGAAGGATATAAGTGACAGGAAGACAGGGAAGAAGATGTGAGCACCTGCTGGATGACCTTAAGAGGATACAGGAAATTAAAAGAGGAAGAACCAGATTGCACTCTGTGGAGAACTCACTTTGGAAGCGGCTATGGACCTGTCTTAAGACAGAAAATAGAATGTTAATTTTATTCTAATTCATGCCATTGTGTAACATACTGAATACAAAGGAAGTATCACACTCAAACACAACTCTTTAATATATGTCATCAACAACACATGTTTCAGTTCAATGAATGATCATCAGGCATTACTTTATAATAATTTTAAAGACATAAGTAAATTTGCAATATGCATTGTTGGTTAGTGAGACCTCACAAGTTGAGAGATATTTATTAACATAATAAATATATCATGTGTTTGTAGCATAACATAAAATCCAGTCTTTGTTCTGTGTAAAACCTCTTCATTGTTGTGTTTTCTATTTAGATGAATTTGTTAGCTCAGATAAAATAAAACTGTATGGTTTTTTGTTTTGTTTTTTAGGCCCTGCTCATATTTAGTGAAAGAAAGTTCATGTGACATTGTTCCTCTTTATATATATATAATAGCCCGTAACAAACAAGTATTTCTAAAATTGGCGAAACTTTAATGTCATTAGTTCACCTCACCACTGAAGTGAAGGGTGATTTCGAAAGTAACAGTAGGTCAAACTTTGCCAGGCATCTAATTTAAAATAATGATTCAATAGGCCCTATCGAAAATATCATGAATGCCATTCACTTAATGAAAAAGGGAGGGCCTACAAATATTTTAGAAAGTTTCTGTATCTATATTGTGACAAAAAACAATATCAAATTAATGACAAAAGCAGAGTTTTGAAAAATGCCTTATTCAACACAATCATAATGGGTGATGTCAATCAGTCACCCTGTCCTGGCTCAACTTATATTCCATTAGTATTCAGTTACCTGATGTACTACCATCATCACACAAACACAGCAGTGAATGTAAATCATAAGTTTAACACAACTTATATAGCTATAATTTACTTCCATCCATATCACTATTCACTGAAAATACATTTTGTTTACAGGAGAGTATTTACTTACGCACAAAGGAATAAATAAACAATACACGCTCAACTAAAACAAGTATAAAATTCCTATAAAAATCTACATAATGAAACAGGCAGCTGTAAACGAACAACCATTCACTTCAGTGGTGAGGTGAATATAATGACATTAAACTTCAGCCAATTTTAGAATTACTTGTTTGTTACAGGCTTTTTAAGAAGAATGGTTTCACATGAAATTTCTTTCACTAAATATGAGCAGGACCCAAAAAATAAAACAAAAATAAAGAGTTTTGATTTTACCTGAGCTAACATATTCATCTAAACAGACAACACAACAGTAAAGAGGTTTTTACACAGAACAAAGACTGAATTTTATATTACACTACAAATAAATATATTTATTATTTTAATAAATATCTGTAAACTAGTAAGATCTCAGGAGCTAACAATGCATGTTGCAAATGAATTGATGTTTTTAAAATTTCTGTGATATAATGTCCAATGATGGTTTGTTGAACTGAAACATGTAGCACAGATGACAAGTATTAAAGAGTTGTGCGTGACTACAACACTTCATCTGTATTCAACACAACAGAATGCATGAATATCCCAACTTTTTACATACTTCTTCACATCTGCCGCAGCTAAGATCATCATCACCTTCTATTCCAAGACACTCAGAACCAGTGCGACTTTTACATTATGATGTTGTGAACATGCCTATAATATCAGGCATGCCTAGACCAGTTCAGCATTTATGCTGGGCTTATATGTTCTATAACAGAAAACCTTTACTTGTAAGAGTTATGTGTCCAAAAAAACATACCTGCAAAAACTCTGGCGTGATGTTGTGCAACCTCTGCATAGTGTGTGTGATATCATATGAGTACGAGAAGTACAGAAATGGTGTATTCAGCACACTTTCAACCATTGAAATGTACAGCTTGTTTTGTGATATCTGTAACACAGAATTAACACTCTGAATTCTCCAATTCTGGTACAGAGTATTTAAAACTCACTTCCTACCTCACAAATCATACTGTATCAACATTATAAAGACCAAACAGTCAATGCTGTTGGGGGAAACAACTGCTGTTTATTCTGAGAACCATACAAAATACATGACACTCTGTGAGCAGGTGGTACACATAATAACCACTGTGCTGCAGAGTGTTTAGTCTTAAGAGTCAATGCCACCGGCAAGTCACTGCTATAAAACAACTTCACACTGCAATGAAAATGTAGTGCAGCCTCTTCAGCACACAGCAACAATTCTGTCACCTCACACTGAACTTATTACAGTTTACATTTTATCAATGCTGACTGAACCCAACACAAAACCACCTAATTAATATAGCTAAGTAACAACTTCTAAATTACCAGAAATACACAGAAATTAAAAGAGAAAATTTAATTATCTCTTTCACTTTTACAAGATAAAATACAAATACAAAGTACTATACTCTGGTAACCAGTTAAACAAAATTTTCTCATCTGTTATGACAGTTTCACAATTTACCAATAGATGTCTATACCTGCAATATGATAATCAGAACAATGTTTCTCCAAAACCAGAAATTTAAAATTGAATAAAATATAAAGCATGACTGTAATTACCAACAGCTTCAGCACATCATTATATCGGTGCAGCATCTTTTCTTCTGTAATTTCCCCCACCACAAGCATAGCCAAAGATGTGTCACAGCAACAAAGCTAAAGAGTTACATGCACGCACTATACTCATGAAAAATTGATGAAAGGACACACTCCATTTCTTCATCCAATATTTACAAACAGGAAACATGTGTCATGGTATTAAAAAAAACAGAGGAAGGAAAGAGAAAAGACAAAGATTATTGCTACCTACACAAGTACATCACCCAAAAACATACATTTCCCCAATTCTTGTAAGTGAATAAATAGTTTGAAACAACATATATAAATAAAATTGGATGGCACACATTTACAATCCATTTATACAATCTGGGACAATTAAAAAATATTTCACACATCTGCGCTCTCTAATCAGATACGGGCATGTCAAGCTAAATACTGTCGTGATCAGTCACCACCCTCCTTATTGTCATGCAGGGATCATCTTCCAGATCACAGCAATTGGAATACAAGTACAGCTAACATTATGCTTGTTGACAGACAGACAGGGAAAAATTCATCTATGTTTTGTCTGGCTAATCAGGTAATTAGAAGGGCAGTTATAACTACTGTACTGCCTGCCAAGTATCAGTCACTACAGACCATCACAAAGCTTGTTCACAAGATTGTAGTATTCAAAATAAACTGTATCAAATCAGTTGAGGTTCACTTGCAAGAATGGGAAAAGTAACTTCTAGTGCCAAATTCCATTTATGTCAGAATGTTGTAATCTAGGAAAAAAAGCTGATAGTAGCTGTAGTTAGAAACTATATTTAAAAAAAAAAAAAAAAAAAAAAGCAGCAACATTCAAGATACACAGAACAAAATGACAGGCTCGAAACCTGAAGCACAAAAGCGGCAAATTCCATTTGTATTTCAGTAAGAATGAATGGTTGCATGTTTCACGTGTATGAGAGGTTGAAGTCCCAGCTGACTTGCTGACACTGTGTGTTACAGGTACAGAAGACAGGCATTACTTGATGTGCAGGGGTCCACAAATTTTCCAAAAATCTAGGAGGCACTTCAAAATTATAGGTGTAAGAAAACAGAATCTGTACTGAGGACCCATAAATATTAGGTGCAAAGGTACAAAATTTAGTCACCTGGGACATCCACAACCCTGGTAACGTGGAATATACATTTTCGCAGAACAACTTACTGTCCCATTACAACAAATACAGTTTTATAATACACATCTTATAGGAAACTTCTGCAGTTCACTGCTACAGTGTTCCGCAGTTTAAGATACTGACAACATTTGATGTGTACATTGTGTAATCAATCTCCTTACACTTTTCTTTGTACACTACCAAGTAAATTGACATTTTATAAAACCTCATGTAAGGAAGTAAGCTAAACCAAGACTGTTCTGTACTGGTCATCAAAAGAAATACATAAGGCCTCTAGAGACATAACACCATAACACTTTCTGACATTTAGGATGAAAGCAGTATGCTTTTGGAACACTGTGCAGTCTATTTTATTTACAGAGACAATGGAAATAGTTCAAAATCATGTTTTGCATTCAGAAGCTCCTTCAATCTATCATGTCTACTGTCACAACTCCGATGCTCAAGATTTGTGATGAAAACAAAGTTGACCCGGAAGTCCTCAACTAGGAACAATCTCTCTTTCAGTAAAATTTACTTCTTACAAATGGCATTACTGTAATATTGTTTTAACACTTTGAAGCAAAAACAGGCTATAACTATTTTTATAAAAATGTCCAAAAGAATGTTGTACAATTTCATAATAAATGTGCGACAGTCAAAATACAACAAATAGTAGCAGTTTAAATATTCAGGCTTCCAATAAACTAGCCACTAAATCTGGCAAACAGTATGATTTATGGATATGATACATGGACTTTCAACTTTAAAATACTCTCCTGCAAAAGTGACTACATGTTGCTTATTACTATCCTACCCCCAAACCCCTCTTTATGTGCAAAGGTTTTTCTTGTACATATAATACAAACCACCTAAATAACTCCATGAGCCAAAGATCTTCCTGACAAAGTGGATACTTCCTAAGGAATATGACCAGAACTGTTATTTCTAATTACTATTAATTTTGTAGTTTCACTCTCCTGCGAAGCCAGTAATTTAACATTACAGCAGAAAGTATGGTAAATCTGAAGGCAAGAAACATGAAGAGGACTAAATGTAACTGTCATAAAATAAAAATACAGACGAGCATTAGGCACTTCAGAAGTGAAACAGTGATACATGGAGGAGAAAAAGACAACATTAAAAAGAACAACCAACTCCAAGCAGAAATGACACCCACTTTTCTGTCGAACACATTTCTAAACTGACAGATCGGATGACCATTATTTTAGTTTATTGTTGTGAACTTATTACAAGTAGGTCTCCTTTAACACCCTTTTGTTCTATGTCTTTTTTCTTGAATGCCCCTTACCAATTCACATCACTTCCTAATTTACACCCTCACATTTTAATTTAATGCCCTTGTCTGTCTGCACATTAGGACTGCACACTGAGAAAATGATGAATAATGCACCTCAACACAATCATCATACCTACCTCTATTAAACTGGAACAACTGAAACCCTAACCTAACTGCAGCACAGATCCTAATGATGGTAAGAAAATGAGGTCTGATGTCTGTGAGAGTGAATTTAGTCATATATGAAAGTGAGAACACCTGTGACAGTGGGGAAAAATCTACCAATTGTGACAAGCTACTAACTGCCATCTAGGGAGGAACAAAAAACTAAATGATAAATAACACAAACCCTAACCTACTGCAGCAAGAATCCTAATGGTGGTAATAAATGACTGAGTAATAAAGTCTCTGTGGGTGAATAAAGTCATCTGTAACAATGAGAACACCTGTGACAGTGATAATAATCTGTGAAAAATTATCAACTTCTAATATTAGTGTAATCAAAGTTGTTTACAATTCCTTTCCAATTTATGTAGGCTAAGAATGGATATTGTTTACTGCTATACTATTAGTAACAATAAATTATGATATGTATATGTGTACAGTATATACTATATATGACCAGGCTGTCAGTGGTATGATTGTCCCTAACCCCTGTCTAATCATTCGATCATTACTTACTGGAATATAACTTTTTATTTATGCCTTTTTGACTTGAGCCCACTATGTAATTAACATAACCAGGGTGTAAAACAAGACCTACCTGTATTTAAATAAAGAATCTTTATAAATTAACCTTTAAAAGATCTACAATCACGTATGTGAACATCAAGTGTATAGGCAGCAGTAACAACATTCACAAGTGTGAACACACATGTTGCAAAACTGGAAAACCCACTCCTTTGTCTTTGCCTGTATATGCTGGCATGCACAGTGAACCAATACACTTCTGCCTTTCAATGGATGTGTGTAGGGTTACCCACATACAAACAGTGGTGATAAACTCTAATGACACATCATCGTCTGATGTAGCTTGCATTCCAATAACACAGCACCTTCTGTCAGCTTACAAACACATCAAATTTCACATCTCACATACACATACAATTTATGTGGGCAGGACAGCAAGAGCAGACATAAGGAGAATTGTACATTCTTAGTACACTCTGCACAACCATGCATAAGGCACACACTTCAGAACCCGTGAGCAAGACAGCTTGCCTGCTGATCCCCAAATGAGGTATCAGAACTCATAATGAACAGCAAGAGTGATGATTCCCAATGTGATGTGGTTGCTACAGACGACAAGCAATGTTGTGAAGAAGTGCTATTGGAACCACACTCACAATCGCAGTGCGAGTATATAGCGTGTTCCAGAGCTCAGACTCAACTCAGCCTGGATTCAGCCAGCGTGGCTGATACTGAGAGTGGGTCAGATCCCCAGACAAAACAGGCACCAAAATTACAGTGGACACGGCCCTCTTGCCTTAAAAAGAAAAAGTGTCGTACACACATTTAGAGCAGGACGCAGAGGAAGAATGACAGTTAAGCGCCATACATCAATGATGGCTCTACTCAACTTGCATTTTCATGTTGTATTGCACAGAGATTATACCACGCAGCCCGTAGCGGAGACTAACAGATATTATCGCTGGCGCATGGACATTCTTGATGAGGGACCTTCTCCCCAACCTGTTGTAATGGGCTGAAATGTCTGTTTCTGGCAATAACAATACAAATGGAACACTGCTTATGAAGCCAACAGACAGACCAATGGGCAAAAATAGACTAGTTTTACATTCCATTCTAACCAACATGATGAAATGGAACAGGTATTTACATTTCCTTCAGTTTATGCATTTCACGGACAACAGGGACGGAGTTGACACAAAGGAAGGAAACTGTGACAGACTGTGGGAAATACAAGACATATTTCAAATTCTAAACAGGACATTTTCAAGATTTCACAACCCTTCAGAAAATACAGCTACTGATGAAGTTCAGAGGAATGATATATTCTGAAAATACATTCCCAAGAAGCACAAACGTTTTTGTACCAAACTACACAAATTACATAACTGGATACACAAAAGTATGCGTCAGCAAAGGACAGGAAGGGCAGTGTGACACAGCTGACAGCAACCCATACCAGACTGGCAGAAATAATAAGGAAAGCTGATGGATGTTGCCATAAATTGTACAAGGACGATTACTTTTCTCCCATGAACTTTCAGACGGCTTGACAAAGAAAAAAAATTAATTGTTGAGAAACTGCCCAGATAAACAAGGAAAGGTATGCCAGAGGACCTAAGATGCAAGACAGTGGAACTGAGGTGGGAGGACATTCAAATAACAACTAAGGGGTGACATCACGACAACACAGCAGACAGACAAGAGAGACATCTGCATGCTAACAGTCATGATCAACCACAAGAAGGAAATTTCTGCAATGAACAGGGCAACACAGCAAAACCATACATTGTGGCAGACAGTAACTGTCACATGGGAGATAGAATGGCTAACAGCTAATCAATCAGCTGTTGGACATGGTAATGGGTGTAAGAGCTGCACTTCCATCTGTTAGATCTGGCCATTCTGAACAGTTACATCCTTCTGTCTTCATATGGTTTAAAGAATATTTCACACAGAGATATTCAACTTACCCTTCTGAGGAACATGCTGGCAATGAATGGACAAGAACAGTTGCTAGAGACCTGCAGGGAGACTGGCCACTACTTCTCAAACACTGGCACACTGGATACAAGTTTCAATAAGCACTGGCCTAGACCTTTCAATCCAGGACACTGTCATGTGTGCTGTGTGAGAGGTGTGATGGCAGAAGTGTGTGTGCAATGTCTTCAGTGTGATGTGTCCTTACATTTCAATAAAACGTGCTTTGTGGATTATCACACTAAGCACAACTGTAAAACTTCTTCCAGTGCAACCTTGGTGCACAACGCAGAAACGTGTAACCAAAACTGAAGCACAGAAAGTGGCTTTTTACTCATTTCTAGCCATTAATTTTGTGTATTTAGACAATAAGACCATCAACAGCACTGCAAAAAACATCCTATACCATCTCAGTTTCATTTCCAACAAACTGCTGTTTAATACAGAAACTCAATGCATTTCATTCAAGGACTATTCATGTTTTTGTGAAGCTTGTGTTATAAAGCAAATACCCCCTGACTAAACTACATAGCACTGAACCCAGTTTTGGGCATACAATTTGGTTGTTTAAAGGAAAATATGTCATATATAAATCCACAACTTCAAACCATAGCCATATGTGTTGGGTGACTAAGATTAAAATGGGACCAAGAGGTCAGAAAGAGGTCACACAGAATCCAGAGACAGTTGCACTGAGTTGACAACCCACATGAAAGGGAAAATGTCTAAGGAAAAAAAAAAAAAAAAAAAAAAAAAAAAAAAAAAAAAAAAAAAAAAAAAAAAAAAAAAAAAAAAAAAAAAAACCCCGCAAATTAGATCTGTAAATTATGTTGCACAAAGCACTGCAGAATTATACATATCTATAAATACAGTGACGAGATAATTTCACAAAGCAAAAGAGGTATAGTACCTACAACAAATTACCTGTTTTTCAGTCAGATGTAACAAGGTACGTGAGTATGATATCACCTCTGTTTCTGCCACCTGCCATATTGCTTGGCCATTTATGCTTCCAACTTTATGTTTCTTCGTTATTATCACCAGATATGGGCCAGCCAATAACCGCAGAGTACCTACTATTCCACATATAGGTTTGGTGCTTGAAGCTTGAGGTATCTGACCATAATTCACTGAAACAAAACGATATAAACACATTCAATATTGAAAATGATCTGAGGTACTCACAGCAGGAAATATTAACCTTTAGACACCAGGATATATAGGACAGAGGCAATGCTACTCTCCAGAGAATGCTTTTTATATATTTACATAATTATTTATTTTTGGGGGGATGTGTTTCCACCATCTCCATTTATTCCTCCACAAAATTTCACGTATTTCATAATGTTACCTTTTTTTGGTTCACAAAATATTCACATTTTACATGAATGGTGTGCTAAAATTTAAATATCCAGCTCCAGAGCCAAAGGGTTAAGATTACAGCCTTGCGACATGTGCAACCATGCAGTTTGACAACTAGAATCTAAGAAGGGAATGTGCTGCATCAAGATAGAGGCACATGTTCCTTTGTTGTCATCTATCTACCAGAATAAAAGGTGTCACATCTCAGAAGGCCATCATTTTAATTACAATCTGACAAACTCAAACAATGGTTCACATTCTTCTTAGTTTATCTCTAACACCACACTGAGGTATGTTAGGATGATTTTTGGATTATGACTTGAAAAGAATGTGTTGGTGGTCTTTACCAGTTATACAGACCCTACCTGTAACAACAGAGGGACACTACAAAACCTCATCAGGACAGTCAGTTTCCTGGCTGACATCTGAACTGAACACCTCCCCAGACACAAAGTATACTAAGTGCTATGCCACATTTTATTCACTTCACATTCAATATCAAACCTCCAACATTTTCTGTATTCTTTTTCTTGCCAGCATCACTCCTACCAGCTACAAATAAGCAAGCCCTTAAAAAAAAATAACAAGTATGAGAAAATGTACAACTCCTACCATCTGTTGTTTCCATATGTGAACTACCAAAGAGATGTGGATAAATGTGAAACCAAATGTAACACTTAGTGTATGATCACGATGCAGTAAATTTGTAGGCAAGTTGCACGATGCAGTAAATTTGTAGGCAAGTTACCGTGTAAAGTAATCTACGGCTTAAGCAAAGTGGATGAAAAACCATTTTATGAATGAAAATGAAATAAGAGGGCACATTACCACATATGTGGAAACATTTCTATTCACCAAGACTTGTGACATGACAAACATGAATAACAACCATAGGTAACAACCATAGGTAACAACCTGAACTAATCTGACCTGAACTAACCTTTTATTATGCACTTTATTATTATGCAACATGCACTACATAATGTTTTACAAGTTCTTATAAAATCAAATTATATTCCAACATGTTTCAGTTGCCACCACCACTGTCATCAGAGAACAATCACTTTATAAGCTAAAAATGCCGCATTATAGAAACTGTCTGTTTTTAAGTTATAAATTAGTTTGCCATACTTGTAAGAAGTCACATGTGGGACAGACAGGAACATGCCTAAGAGCTCGCTGTAAAGAACATATCACATATATTAGGACCAACAACCATAAATCAGCTTACACCATCCATTGCACAACCAGCATGAGTATGGTCCCAATAACTCTACCGTGGACCTTTTAAAACACTGTAAGAGAGGAGTCAGACTTAACAGATGGGAGAATTAACAGACACAAGAATACCAGACGAAGGGACAAGAAACAAAACACGCAAGCAGTCAGCACAGGCACATGCACTACCTAACAGGACCACCAGACTCGACAATATAATTGAACATACCAGTACACACGTAGCTGGCATTACATATAAATACACACACATATACACACACACACACACACACACCGATACTTAAGTATCTATTTCTATTGAACATACAAATTAAAAATGTTTGTTTAGGTTTTCACACATAGTTGGTCAAAATCTTTTGCAGGACTATCCTGCCAGAACTTCTAAATTCTGTACAACTTTCACCCCGCTATCATAATGGAATTTCTATGGTGCTTGACAACTTAAGTAGTACCGCACACCTGTGCTCACCATGTTCTATGCTGATAAACAATGCAAAGTGGATTTAACTGTATGTGCATAATAAGACAGATAGTTTTTATAATGCAGTGTTTTAGCTTATAAACTGAACATCTCCTGATGATGGTGGTGGCCACCACCAAAACATGTAGGAATAGTGTGATTTTATAAGAACTGTTTAAAATTACACAGGGGATACTCTTGGCACAATTTTTAGATAAAAAATAACAGCCAAGCCAGTTAAGTCATTCAGTAGCCATTTCTCATTTTACAGAGGTCTCTACCACTGTACATGCAAAACATTGCAAGGTTTGTAGGGAAAGCAACATTTGTGAATAAATACAAACATTATAACAACAGAGGCTACAAAAGTTCTTTTGTGTGGTGCCCATTTTGTGTTAAAAGCAGGGGAAACATTATCCTTGTACTGCTGCCAACATGGGCACGAGTTTGGAAGAAATACGTCACTTACCTGAAAACTCTGAGGCTAATCTCAGCGACCATCTGTATTATATAACCCCAAACCTTAACTTTTGGGCTAAAAAAATGTGCTTAGGTGTATCTCACTACAGTGAATATACAAAATCTATTTCTCTTAACTACAATAGATTTTTCCTTTTTCACATACGTTGTGTGTCCTGAACGTGTAACACTGATAAAGTGTTTTTGGTACAATAACGTATCTTACATGACGTAACTTGTCTCTGTGTGACATTACTGCTTGGACATCCTGACACCAATCAACGTACAAATGGCAGCGACTATTCACAAGAGGAAAAGGAGGTGTATATTATACTCCCTCATGAATATAAATGTAATAACAACACTGGAAAATGTCACTGCATACATTTTTGTACGAAGTTACGTATGACAGCACTTGGATTATGGATAAAAATCCACAATTCGAAATGTGATATGCCATCGTCCAATCAGCATAAAATTGTATTAGCAAAAACACATTTCTAAATATGCCTACCGTATTAGAGATTAGAACGACGTGGGTCGAGTGTGCCAATAATCATGCAATTCGCTACTTTACAATTCACCCGTCATTTCCTGAAAATCATCTCTAACATATCAAAAAACACGGCACTTTACTTTTATTACTGTCGGATATACAAACTAGGCACTTACTGTCACGACTGGTCAACTGAAACCTTGTATCACTATTTCTACACACACTCTTTTGAGAAATATATACACACCTTGCAGCGAAATTTCCTGACTCACTCGGTCTATAGCCAGCAACTCATTTCCAACGCCAATTGCTTCGATATAAAATTTTTCAGGTGTAATGTACCTAGAATTAAATATAATTACATAAAACTGAGAGTGACTGCGTTAGATACAGAGTATCATCAGAATTAACGTGAGTCATTACTTACAGAACAAGATCACTGTGCAGATCAACCACAGCAGCCATGCTTGTACGTTGCGGCAAGATACCACGAACACAAGCACACAGATTAACTACTAGATAATCTGTGCAGATTAATACCACCTGAACACCAGAGCTCGGACATGTCAAATAGCAGGGAAATTTCAACGGCAACCACACCATAACGTCACGAGCCTGACCTCTAATCCGTGGCCTGCATCTCCGATAAACTGACAGCACGCTGACAGCGGAAAGCAGGAGAAATTCATACTACGTTTGTGGCTGCAATTGCAGCTATGACGCCGGCATATTTTGGCCTAGATTAACATGGTATCGCTGACGTCAACCGTGACGGCGATACTGCACAAAATTGTCAGAAGCTGTTCGTGCAGAAGAAAGTAAAGAAATATTTGAGGATTCAGAACTTCCGGGTCACGAAACTGTCCCTTTGTCGCGGTTTCCTGACGTTATAATGCAAACTGTGCCGTATTCTTCAAGGATTATGAGATGCTGAGGAGTGGGCACTGTGTTCCTTCGTAACGGCAGAAACACTAACTCAGTAACACTGTGTCACAGCCCAGAAGACCTGAATCCTCAGCAACACTGCTGTGAAAACCCGTGAATGTCGCAAACAAATATTCCATTAACCCTTTAAACCCCGAATTAAATCCCATCTGCTATTTGCTGGCATTATTAGGAGCTCACAATTTTCTCCACGTTAGCAGCATAAGGGTTAAGTTATTAACCTTTAGGCTACTAATGTCATATATATATGGAGCACCCATTCTTGATGTTTCTAGATCACACACAACGACGCAGCACATTCGGTAGCACGATCTCAGCATGCGAGCGGCAGGGCCGCT
>Ga0268261_10000332_pt1 | contig 29401 bp, 22 predicted proteins | sample TergutNc150P1_FD_190353 | JGI IMG/M metagenome (GOLD analysis project Ga0268261, IMG submission 190353) | Nasutitermes corniger P1 segment gut microbial community from laboratory colony in Florida, USA - Nc150 P1 (SPAdes) (version 2) | ecosystem: Host-associated > Arthropoda: Insects >... | reverse complement strand
GCATGTGCAGCTGAGAAGCTCCTGATGATGGACACAATGGTGTCCGAAACATGTAGAGCGGAATAATGTAAATAAATTTTAAGGATTTTAAAACAAAGTACATCTAGTTGGCGTTTTTATTCAAGTTATTACAACGATGTACGGAACCATGAACCTGAAATTTATCAATGCCAAACAGGCACGTGCAGTCTACAAATATAAGAACACCAAACAAAAACTGCACAGGACAATAGCAGCCATCTGGTACAATAAATCATGCAGAGATAGGAACATAAAACCGAATTATGTCAATATAAGAATAAAGGGGAACAACAAACAATGTAAAAACACCAAGAAAACAGCAATAAGAACCCGAATAAACCAGGAAATAAAGTTCCTACACATCAAGAAACAAAAACTAAATGAACAACTGTACAAACTACACCTCAAATGCGTGAGCTAATGGGACAAGGCCTGGCACCACATAAGAAACCATACAGAGCAAAAAATACAAACAAGAAATGGAAAACACATACAACAAACTGAATAAGAAGATCGATGAATTAATGAAAAAACAAGGCAAAACCAAACCACAATATATAAACCAAGGCCAAAACTTCTACAAGCGCACAGTGAACTTAAAAAATATAACATTCACGAAGGAAGAACAAAACGTGCTCGACCTGGGACTTCAGCATAACATAGAAAAACCACTCAAAGCATACTGGATGAACATGATCACCGAAACAGAAAATGCCATAAAACTACTGGACCCATGACTCCACAACGCATTCCGTATCATGGCGTCGAAAAAACTCAGACAAATTTACAATACAAACAACAATGTACAAACAGAACACAAAAGACACAACTACATACTTAACAGAATAAAACAAAAAATCATGGAAAACAACGCAATATTGGCACAAGTGGACAAAGGAAGAACCAGTGTAGTGATATACGAGCAAGATTACGATCAAAAGATACAAAATTTCATTACAGAAACAAAATGCACCCAATGCCAAAAAATCCAATAAGCAAGGACTGCAAAATAATAAGGGACACACTCCAAAAAAGCAACCTCATATTCAGCAAGGGACAAATAAGACACCTAACACAGAAAAAAACCAATACCACCCAGACTAAACGCACGTATAAAAATACACAAACTGGATAACCCAATCAGAGCAGTGATTAATAACAAAAACGCACCCACATATAAGATAGCGAAAAAACTGAACAACATACTCAAACAACAACTACAACTGGAAAATGAATACAATACGCAAAACTCAGAAAGCCTAGCATGCAGCCTCCCGACAATAAAAGTGAACGAAAACCATAAAATGGCAACATTCGACATAAAAGACCTATACGTCAACATACCAATGGAGGAAACACTAAAAATCACAGAACAACAACTAATGAAAAACAACGACAAACAAAAAACTAAACAGATTATCGCAATCCTCCACACCATCCTATGGCAAAACTATTTCGAATACCAAGACACAATATACCACCCAAGTAAAGGGGTAGCAATGGGATCACCAATATCAGGCACCGTAGCGAAAATCTTCCTACAACACATAGAAAATAGACAGATCAAACAACTACTGGACGCCAAAGTGATAACCTTCTACACCAGATACGTAGATGACATCCTGATAATCTATGACACAAACAAAACTACAACAGACAAAATGAAAACACACATAGACCACATACACCAAAACATAAAACTCATGCCAACATTTGAAAACAACACACAAATAAACTTCCTGGACATACTAATTACCAGAAAGAAAAACGAACTAAACATCAACATATACAGGAAACCCACAACAACGTACATTACCATCAACTATAGGTTGAACCACCCGATGGAACAAAAAATAGCAGCATACCGATATTACATAAACAGGATGATAACATTCCCCATGAACATAGAAAACAAAAGGAAAGAATGGAACATCATACGCAGAATTGCCCATAACAACAACTTTCCTATTAACATAATCAAAGAACTCAAAAACTGCATAGAACAAAACAAAACACACCAAAAACGAAAATACAACAAAAAATGGGCCACATTCACGTACTACACCCCAAAAATACGAAAAGTAACAAATCTATTCGAACAGACAGGAATAAGAATAGCATTTAAGAGCAACAACAACATACAACAAATCATCAGGCATAAGGAAAACATTAGAACAGAACAATATAACCGTAGCAGCATATACGCATTAACATGCAAGACATGCAAACAGAAATACACTGGACAAACAAGCAGGGATTTAAGACAGGGATATCAGGAACACATGAGATATATCAGGGGCAATAACCCACAATCAGCATTTGCGCAACATATACTGAACCACCGACATGAATACGGGAAAATAGAAGAGATTATGACACTATTAGAACATATAAATCACACGCCGTCACTCACTCCATATGAACAGTATTTCATACAAACGCCCCACCAACAGAACAAACTTATCGCAGAACAAAGCCCAGGGGAATACAATCCACTAATACAGTTAGCAATAGACACAACACACAAACTACAATGAAAGCAATAACAGCCCACAGACACGAAATAACAATAATAAGAAACTAGAAGACAGTTAAAAAAAAAACCAGGGGAATACGGTCCAATAATACAGTTGGCAATAGACAGCACATACGTCACAGAACTAAAAAATCAATACCGACCCACAGACACACGGAAAAGCAGCAGTTACAACACAGCAGGACTGGAGGACACAACGAACCAAGCACCACACGGTACGTAACAATAGTATAACACAAGAAACGAATCCCACAGAGCCACAACTAAAAACAAAACAACATAAAACCAACACAGAGGTTAAAAAATGGTTTATATGTGTCACACAAATAATTTGTAGTAATTATAAAATGTACATAATGACATATTTGTAAACAACATGTATTCTTATAATTGATAGGGACCAGAGACTGCACGTGCAGCTGAGAAGCTCCCGATGATGGACACAATGGTGTCCGAAACATGTAGAGCGGAATAATGTAAATAAACTGTAAGGATTTTAAAACAAAGTACATCTAGTTGGCGTTTTTATTCAAGTTATTCCTCAGTAACTCACACTCACAAATCCAGTAAATCAATCATATAGGGGAATCAAGGGACTGTGGGCCCCAGACAGCCATCAGAAACAATGGCTTGAGCTGTCACATCTAGCATACTCTTAACCTATCTCACCTAAAGATCATACTACTATCAGCTAAACACATGACTGTGTTTCCTGCCTTTCATCCAAAACACTTTCTACTGCAGAAGCAGAATGTTATCTGAACATAATATCATAACAATAGACCTCCCACCCATGAAAGTATTCAACCTACTTCATCCTGTCACAGTTAATCTGGACCCAAAATACCTAAGCACATAGTGTACAGCATTGCCTGCACATGTGAAATAGTTTAAATAGACATATCTGTCTACCTATCAAGACCAGGCTTTATGAACACAACTGCCGTATCATGTTGAACCAACCACAGAAGCTGACAGTAGTGGGAACACAACATTGTTCTTTGTTATCAGATCCTGCTCAACACCAGCAACCTGACCAGAAAATCAAAGCACATGGACCAGTACAGAAGAAAAACAATATGGCCTGGTCTGAATCCAAACAACTTCAACCAGAAAAAAAGGTTCTTGGTACACAGGGTGTGGAAATCACTCATCCATTCCTAGAAAGCATAAGGCATTCTCCACCAATGAAACAGTCTTACCTTCCTATAGCAGTAACACCCCACCAGTATTGACATGAATAAAACTGATCAATCTCCACCTTCACCTTCCCAATCACTACTTCCCAAAAATCTTTCAGTGTCACAAATTACTTCCACATTTCTCATCACCAATTATGGACCTGACAAGAGCCATCTTTTATTAATCTGGTTGTCTCAATTCCTATTGGCTTCATACAAGAATCATCCCTTCTTCCCTTTCTATAGCCCTGATTGGTCACAGCCTTCCTATAGCTGGCCCACCTACTCCTCCCAATCATTTTTGCATGCACCTGTAACTAATTTAGTCATGCTAAAGATGGAGGTAGTACATTCTTGTCATATTTATAACCCAAAATGATTACTGTCAAAGTATTAACTACTGTAAAAAAATTCTTTTGTAAACCTCGCAATAAGTTTTTCATACATCAAAGACAAAGGTCAAGATCCAAATATTAATGTGATTCAGAATATTACAAACGGCATGGCTAATGAAAGCCCCCACGTAAGACCTTCCAGCTGGTACAAGAATGAACTCTCTACCTTAATTAGGATGAAAGGTATGAACATTTTAGAGAAACTGAAGAAAAGAAAAATTAGAATTTCAAGATCATGTATTTCTGCATTTAGTGGACAGCACAAGGTAAAACTGCATATATGCCACTTCCTAAGGAGACCAAAGAAGCTTTCAAACTTTACTGGAATCAGAGATGCTCTTAAAATGCAAATACTTAACATGACATGTCCCTCAAACACATGTACATGCCACATGTGCAAAAAGGCAGCCAGAGACAAGTAATAGTATTTATCTTACTGTAAACTGTTGATGGGAGTGTATTTTGCCATCTCATCAGTGGGCCTAATGAATCCCCCCCCCCACTCCACTTTCACTCACATATGCCCCTCAAGATAATCACCAGATAGAAAAGAAAGAAGAGGCACACAGCTACAGCATCAATCCTGACACAATAAGCCATTTAGCTAGTTACTAATAGTATGTAGCTAGGTCTTGATATTACTGTTACTATGCTCACAAACACGGGGCCAACCCCAGAAGCCCAGTGCTATAAAAGTATCAGCCATGTTAATAATTGACCTGAACTCTATAAATTTCCCAAAAAGCCAATCTCAGGTCTCTAATCTAACTCACCTCAAATAAGCCACAATAAACATAAAGCATGGTTCAAACAATCACAAAGTTGAGGGCCTTTTTGTGTCAAGACAGTCTCAATTACAGTTCTTCCCACAGCTCCTCACAGTTCTGCTGTATATTTATATAATAAATATTGCAGATGTCATTAATTATATTTTAGCAAGTTTTTAAATTTGGTGTACAAACTCCCTGAGAAAGGCACAGATGTGCTGCAACAAGTATGAGTGGTGAAAGATCATACGTGGTCGGACAATAAAGTTCGTGAACTCGCCACCATGTGCTTGCCGTGGCAGCACTGGACAAAAGCCTTGGTATGGTTTGATGACGCTAACATATCAGTGTTTCACAGCTGTGTTGTTGTTGATCTATGGCAGTCTCTTTCTGAGTGGCATCTATTACTGTTTGCGTGTGTTTGGTGTGCCGTCGTGAGAATGTCGGAGCTTGAATTTGCCAAGACCTTTTGGAGAGGTAAGATGACATTTTGGGCCATGTCATCACAGGTGATGAAACATGGGTCTACCAATACAACCCTGAAACGAAGTGGCAAAGTGAACAATGGAAGACTGCCAATTCCCCACAACCAAAAAAATTCCGTCAGTCCAAATCAAGAGTCAAAACAATGTTGCTGACTTTTTTTTGATATTAAAGGGATTGTTCATTATAAATTTGTACCAACTGGACAAACAGTCAACTAAGTTTACTATTTGGAAGTACTGGGAAGGCTGCATGAAAAAGTTAGATGGAAACGACCCAAACTTTTTGCCAACAACTCATGGATCTTGCATCACGACAATGCACCTGCTCATACGGCACTGTCTGTGAGAGACTTTGTAGCTACTAAACAAGTAACTGTGTTGGAACACCCTGCCTATTCACCAGATCTAGCCCCCAATGACTTTTTCCTGTTCCCAAAGATAAAGAAAATATTGAAAGGAGGGCATTTTGATGACATTGATGACATAAGGAGTAGTACAACGGCCGCTCTGAAGGCCATTCCACAAAACCAGTTCCAAAATTGTTTGAAGGGTGGACTAGGCGCTGGCATCGGTGCATAGCTTCCCAAGAGGAGTACTTTGAAGGCGACCATGGTGGTATTCAGCAATGAGGTATGTAACACTTTTACCGTGATGAGTTCGCGAACTTTATTGTCGGACCACATGCTTTTATGTATGTACCTCTTGCATTGACTTTCAATCTTCCTTGGAGGGGTACCGCTGCACCAGTTTTTGGACACTGATAAAAAAAAAATACCACAAGCATGATAAATCCTTCTTTTATATGTCTGAAATTCCCAGTCACCAATTTCATTTATAAAAGTGCACATATTAGAAAAAAAAAAAATTCCTACTTTTACTGAGGAGAAACTGCAGTCAACCTGTGGAAACAGACAGTTACAGAAATCTAATTTAAGAGAACATCGGTGTGCATAATGTGTTGCAGCAAAATTCCTAAGTAGCAGCACAGCTGGCACAGAGGTTTTGTCAGCCTACTTTTTCACTGAACTGTAACTTACCTTATTTTTCAACAGAGACTCAAAAGTGCCAACCTCCTGCTTCTATGTATGATTCACAGCAAGTCGCTCTGAGACATCCAAATTTCTTTCTTTAGTGTACATCATAAATGGCAGTTGTAGGTTTAAACAGGATGAATGTGTAGGCCACAATCCTAAGACTAATGAAAAATTGACCAAAAGGTTAACTTGTCCACAGAATTATTAGCTTCATGTGCTGTAGCACTGTAGTGCATGAAAATCCCATATGATTATCTTAGTTACTTGATTTAAAAAGTCTTTTAATTAATCTCATATACTGATCAGAATTTACTGTTTCTTCACCACATACACACCATCTATTTGTGGGAACACCCACATGGCAGTAACCACTTTTCCTCATAGCAGCTCTCTCTCCTTCCTCTCTCCACTCAACATACTGCTCCCTTAACTCAGCCAACTAACGGCTTGCACCTGAGCAAGTGACGAGAGTCTGTAACTTGCTCCGGAGTCAATCTACGAGAGACTGTAACCTACTCTAGCAAAGCAGCCCTCTTGAGGTCCACTTAGCAATCGATAGCCATTCAACAGACCATGGCCACAACTCTGCCGGCTGACCAATGGCAGAGCAAGAAGAACGAGAGCACAGTATGAAAAGCCAGGTATTCTAGCTGCATTCAGTGAAGATCAATCATGGTTGATCATTGACTGATGGGTACCTAGTCTTCAGCGTTGGATGAGTGTGAGTGTTGATCAGGATTCGATCTGAGCAAAGAGCAGAGTGAGGAAGGAGAGTTGTATTAACTGCCTGTGATGACTAACTCACCACCAGAGCACAGAGACTATTCAAGAGGAAGGTAAGCTCCTGCTGTAGGCGCCATTCTGAGGCAGGAGTTAGCCTTTATGAAGGCTATATCTAACATTGAGCTTTCCCCAGTCTTTCTTCAGGAGCTGAGGAAGGCAGTGGCAGCTGGAAAGAAGAAGAAAGCCCTTGCAGCCTCTACAGCCAACGCTATGAGCGCTTCGGCCCTCAAGCGTAATAGTGGAGTTGGTGATGAGGCTCAGACCTCCCGCAACTCTCAGCAGCTCCATGTAAGCAAAAGGAAAGCTGAAGAGCTTTCAAGCTCAGACTGCCCGTCTGAGCCAGCCAGTCGCCGCCCTGCGCCTGGGTATTTGCTTGGTGGCAGGCCCACAGCCCAGGGCACCATGAGCGAACAAGCTGCCCAGAGCAGCCAGCAAATCGGTTCAACTGAGGGTGGGCTGGCGTATGCTGCTGTAGTAGCTGGGCGCGCTGATCCACAACAGCCAAGTGGGCCACGCAAGTCCTCAGCCAAGGGCTCTGATCACACTGAACCCGCTGCCTCATTCTGTGGTAGCCACTAGGCACGTGTCTTGGAGACATGTCCGGGCTTCTGCGTGGCATGCCTGATGGCACCACTTTAAGCACCCAAGTGGCTACTAATAGTGCCACTCCCGCAGGCAAGTGGCAAAATAAGACCCCTATCTACGTCTCAGGGGTCATGGACACATGAAGCTTTCTGTCATGGATATGGGCCTCATGTCAGAGTGGGCTTTCAGCTCAGATTGAGGGAAGAAGCTGATGCTTGTCCCACAAACTGCCTGGGGCTTCAGAGCCAGTCAGCACGCTGCGATCCCTTGATGGGAGCAAGGATGTGAGTTTTCACACCTTCTTTCTACCAGAGGATCATTTTGTGCATCTGCTGGTGAAGAACCTAGGCAGACACATGCCTGAGGACATCATCCAGGAGGAGGTGGAGAATCTGGGCATCAGTGTCCAGGGAGTCTTGCAACTCCACTCAGGGCGCTGTGACTAGGAAGCCTCCAAAGCCCACCCCCTCTCCCTGCACTTTATTGTGTCAGTAGCGCGGGGACCAGAAGTGGTGAAACTATATTCCCTGACCGAACTCTGCGATTTGCAAGTCTCAGTGGAGACTATATCGCCCCGAAAGGGCCTCTGCAGTGCAAGCGATGTCAATGCTTTGGCCATACCCAGTGGTACTGTGGTTATGCAACCCGGGGTGTTGCTTGTGGAGAGGCTCACCTCTCAGGGGAGTGCTCCACCTCACAGCAGCAGCTTAAGTGCTGCAACTGTGGAGGAAACCACACAGCCAACTACCAGTGCAGCGTGAAATGGAAGGAGGCTAAGGGGGCGCTTGCTAAGTAGGCGCGTGCCGAATGCAGTAAGGGTGGCGGTGCACACAGCCCTCCTACCGCTCTGAAGGCAAAACTGGTGTAGGCGTCCAACGAGCAGGAGAGTCTGGTACCTGGTTGGAACCACATTGTCCTTGGGGGCTGTGTTGACAAGGCTACTCTTCCAGCCATTCCCCACCCCACTCCTGACCCAGTGACTGAAACTCTATGCAAAAAGAAGTGACAGCCACCATTAAGAAAGGCAAGATTGCAAAGTCGGCACCTAGAGTCATGGTAGCCCCTAAGCAGGCCCCAGTGACCAAGTTGAACAAACCCGCAAAGCATGTAAAGCCTTTGAAACCCAAATCCAAGAAACTGGTGGTCCCAACCCAAACCAACCAGTCGCCCATCGAGCTCTCCCATCTCCTAGACAACCTTCCCTTTAATGCATGTATGAAGCTCACTTGCAGGCTCCTCACATCCATCGCAACCCTCCCTTCTGGACCAACTCGCTCGCAGGCTGTGTTCAAAATCTTCGTCCTCTTTGTAGGCGAATATGGCAGTACAGCCTAGGCGGACAAGGTGGACTAAAGCCATGCGGTTTGCCTGTTGGAATGCCGACGGTGTCCGCGGCAGGAAGCACGAACAGGATCGCTTCCTCGGGCAACATGGGAGCGACATACGCCTGTTGACTGAGACCCACTTCGGGTCAGGCAAAGTCTTCTCGATGGCAAACTATGTCACCGCAACAACCAGTTAACTGAAGGAGGCGGAACAACTATACTGTACCCTTCCAAGGCCTAGAGCACTTGGAGGCTACTGCCATCCAGGTCATGTTGGCCAGTAAACCGGTGAAAATTCTTGCGGTTTACCTGTCACCCTCCCAGCCCCTAATTTGCTTCAGACTTGTCTGCCTGCCTTGGTGGCGGTCTTCCCGTCCTCATGGCGGGTGACCGGTCTTCCCGTCCTCATGGTGGGTGACCTGAATGCCAAGCACAGAGTCAAATTCCAGGCTGGGCACAATAAGAGGCAGACTCTTGTGTAACTATGCCAATAAGAATTCTTGTCTGATCTATGGGCCGGAAACAAATACGACTACACCTTATAACCCCTCTGCCACCCCTGATGTCCTAGACATCGTTATTATGAAAGACCTGGTCACCCCAGTGTATCTGACCATGTGCTCCGCACTGAGCTCAGATTACTTACATATACTGATCGACACGTGATGTCGATCATCCTTCCTCAGCCCACCAGACTGCCCGGATTTAAGGACTGAATGGTCCAAGTTCCAGGCCTGCCTGGAAGCTGGGCTCCCGACCAACCCTGACCTCCCGAATGAGGTGGCTATTGATGCATGTGTCAAGGAACTGTCAAGTGCTTTCTCGAAAACGTTGGCAGATTCCACTCCCAAGTGTCGCCCACGAGATGACCCATGGCCCCCAATACCAACTTGTATTCAGGAAGAAATAGCCTGAAAACTGGTTAAGTGGGCTGTGGCAAATTACTAGGGGCCCTGCTCTAAAAGCTGAGGTCAACCGCCTCCAGAGTTCGGTGACCAACTAGCTTAACGAATGGAGGAACAACCAGTGGAGCAACACGCTTGAAAGCCTTGATCCAGAGGACAAGTCACTGTGGAAGATGACTAGACAGGTGATGAGAATCCCCACTCCATCACCTCCCCTGGTCACACCAGGCGTACTACCTCTCTCTAAATCCGAGAAAGCCGAAGCACTTGCGGACAGATTGGAGGTCCAATTTCAGCCAGTAAATGATCTGTCGGTCCCCGCAGTCATTGAGATGGTTAAAGAGGCGATGCGAGCATACTCTCTTGCTCCCACCAGTAAGCCTGAGCTAACCAACCCCACGGAAGTTCAAGACACCATACGGGGTCTCAAAGTCAGCAACGCACCAGGCCCAGATGGTATACCAAATAGGGCCTTAAAGCATCTTCCGCTAAGTGTCGTTTCCCTCCTTGTCATGTTATTTAACACAATTTTTCAATGCAGTACTTCCCAATGGCTTGAAAACAAGCGCGCCTGTTTTCGATCCTGAAAACTGGGAAGGATCCGGCGCTGCCCTTATCTATCTGCTAGACATGATTGGTAAACTGTTCCAGAAAATCCTACTTTCCAGGATTGTCTATGAAGTGACTGGACGTGGGCTACTGCACAATGAGCAGTTTAGGTTCAGACCCAAACACAGCACTGCGCTACAGCTCGCCTGCCTTGTAGAAAGTGTCCAGGAACTTTAACGAGAAGAGGCTAACAGGTGCGGTTTTCCTCGATGTGGCTGTCCTTTAATACTGTATGGGTCGATGGTCTCCTCAACAAGATCACTATTCTTAATTTTCCCTTGTACCTTGTCAAAACCATTTCTTAATACCTGAACAGTTAGACGTTCAAAGCATCCTTCCAAATAACCACATCCACCAGTCGCATGCCAACTGGTGTAGCTCAGGGTGGAATTATCTCACCTGTCCTATTCAGTCTATGTAAACAATATGCCTTTGCCTTCCCGAGATGTCTAGTTGGCTCTCTATGCGGACGACACAGTCGTCATAGCCACGTCCCATCAGCCAGCGCTGCTCACCAAATACCTGGAGATATATCTCAGTGACCTAGAGCGGTGGCTGAGTGAATGGAGGATCACCATTAATGTCTCAAAGAGCTCCGCGATGCTCTTCGCTAAGACCGGTAGGCGCATCCCAATATCCCAAACAGTTCAGATCTTTGGGCAGCCAATCCAATGGCTCGATGGTGTTCGTTATCTTGGAGTAACCCGTGATAAAGGCTCACCTGGTCAAAACACACAGATCAGGTGAAAAAGAAGGCACAGAGACTGGAAGAGCAATCTCTCCATCATGAATGGTGTTCTGCTGTATAAGCAGCTCATCTGTCCCACGATGGACTATGCGTGTCCCGTCTGGAGACCAGATGCTCGCTCCCATATCAAGAAACTGCAGATGCTGCAGTCCAAGTGTATTCGCACTGCTACCAATGCACCATTGTGCATTGGTAACAGGCAAATTCATGATTTGGGAGTGCCCTACTTCTAATGACCATATCAGATCTCTGAGTGATTCGATTCAAAGTTAGCTGATGTGGGAAACCCCTTAGTTGAGCAGCTCGGCAGACATCTACGCTGACCGCTATGCTGACCCGGGTCCCCTAAAGGATGGAAATCGGGGTCGACAACTTTCCTGGCTACCTGCAAGGTGGCCATGCGGACACAATGAATCGTGCCAAATTGGCACACTACCCTGAGGTTTTTTTGTGCTTTTTCCTCAGTTGTAAGGCAAATGCCACTGTATAACTCGCATAGTCTGGGCATGGCCCGCACTCTCCCCAATTAGGCGGCTAGATTTTTACACAATTGGTCCACCGTTAACTATTTTGACCACTCTGGGTTCAAATCTCAGAAAGCCTCCAAACCAAAGTTATGCTCCCCAGTACGACCTATTGCCTCGTAAGCAAAGGACCTTAGCTCGCGCACGGTGGAGTTTTTAACCGCAATGGGAAATCGTTAGTGTAAGCACAATCCCTGTTATAGTTGTGTGTTATTGAGCCCAGCGATGCGGTAAACGCAGGAATGGCTATACAGACCAAGGGACTTCAACTTGCACCTTTGCGCAAGTCTCCGCCCTCAGATCTGGTTGGTTGGTTGGTTGGTCTGCATTCAGCATTCACTGCACACTACAAGGAGTAACATCATTTGACTGTCCATCAGAAAGAAGTAACATCGTTCAACTGCACAGCCATGCTGCCCCAGAGTGGACTGTACACTCCACATCTCAACCAAGACAATGCTGAAAGCAGCATCCAACCTGCCTGGAACTCAGCGCCTCCATCAGCCAGCTCCACACCGCACCATCTCTGCCGGCCATACACAGCGTGGTTGTGAGACCTGCCGCTAACCAGCTCAGCCAGCACCTAGCCGCTTCTCCTCACAGTGGCCCTTGGACCAGTTCTCTCATGCACATTCCTGCTGCGCACTCCTCTACATTTGCCTGCTAGCAACCGAGCACAACACATCGCTGGTTCAAAACCAAATAGACGCACTTGTAATTATGGCATTCTTGCCACAACTCATGTCACACTACTGTACGACTTCCCAAGACATAGATAAATATCTGTATATATGTTGGTACTGTAACTGTTACTCTATAACAACCCTACAGTACCCCACATATTAAACAACAATTCCAAAACTGAAATTTTCATGTTGTACAATGTCATTTCACAAACAAGCTGGGGGTTTTCTGTACACCAATATCTGCCACTAAGTACACATTCACACAACCTAAAACAACTCATCAGATTACAACATACGATCCAGATCAGATCCAATGTACAACAGTTCCTCAAATGACCTACACTGTCAAATCCTGGTTTTACCCTCTGGTAGTGAACTGTTCTGTAAAGTCACAACTTTAACAAATCTGTTGCATTGTGAAATGTACTTTTCAGAATTTCATATGAGAAGCAAGGAGATACAAAGAGATTTTATGGCTTGTATGCAATTATGCATCAATATCATCAAGAGTGTTTCAGTTAGGACATTTTTTAGTCCTTATATTATCTACCACAAGTCCTCTTGTTTGAAACTTGGATGCTATGGTATAAGTTGTTGATTTCCAGTGTGCTGTTCTATAAACATATCTTCTATAACATATTCTTTAAAATTTCCTTCACAAACATTTTACACAAGAATCAAATAAATACTGTTGTATGCTTTCTTTTGGGTAATTCCCCGGCATCTGAATTTTATATGCCGATGTTTCGGAACACTCTGTCTGTTCCATCTTTATAGGCAGGTAAGTATGAAGAATGACTAGGTTTGAGAAATGTTGGGGTATTTATACGGGACAAGGTTTGGCTTGAAAATAGCCTGAACCAACAGAAAGGAGGGTGACAGGGTAGGGGCGGGTCCGAGTAGAGAAACAGGCTGTGGAGGGTAGCAACCCACACAGTGGCCACAGGCAGGTATGTGAAGAAGATAGGGTACATGTCGGGGTGAGCCACAGGTTGGTAGAGGTCAAACTATTGTGTTTTACATGGCTGTCTCCTTTCCTTAAACTGGTGTAGAAGGGGTTTCCAAGATTTGCTTAAGGTAAGGCCATCTTCTCTGTTGATGTTGTGTGGGCAGATTTCAGGTTCAATAGCTTCCCTGATGAGTCGATCCATGTATCTGGTTTTAGCAGAGAGGAGTTTAATAATGTGGTCATGACCACATTATTAAACTACAGGACACAACACTCCTCTCTGCTAAAACCAGATACACAGATCGACTCATCAGGGAAGCTACTGAACTTTAAATGCGCCCACACAACACTAACAGAGAAGATGGCCTGACCTTAAGCAAATCTTGGAAACCCCTTCTACATAAGCTTAAGGAATCAGCCACCTAAAACACAATAGTTTGACCTCTACCATCCCATGGCTCATCCCAACACGTGCCCTATCTCCTTCACATACCCGCCTGTGGCTTCTATGTGGGTCGTTACACTCCACAGCCTGTTTCTCTACTCCGACCCACCCCTACCCTGTCACCCGCCCTCCTACTGGCTCAGGCTATTTTTGAGCCAAACCCTTTTCCCTATAAATACCTCAACATTTCTCAAACCTAGTTATTCTTCATACCTACCTGCCTATAGAGATGGAACAGACAAAGTGTTCCAAAACGTCGGCATATAAAATTCAGACGCCGAGTAATTACCCAGAAGAAAGCACACAACATTCAGAACATGGCGAGAGTTTGAAATTAAGAATACAAATAAATATTCCTTGTCCAATGTTATGTTTCATTTTATTTCACACCACAAAGTAAAACAACACAACACCAGCCCCAAGCGCAGGATTAACACTGAAAACTTCATACATCCAGAGTACATGGTTGTCAATGAAGTTTCAAAAGGACCATCTGCTCATTATCATACATTATATATGGTCAGCCAGCAACATGAGGTAAAGACTAGGTGGCAAGGGTTCATCTTACTGTCTGCTCTAATATTACAGTCCCTACACTTCACACTGTCTTTATCCTGTACTAACATAAAATATGAGGACATGCAACTGAATTGATATACCTGCCACAAATGCCTGAACATATGTCATTTACACACACATATTCTGCATTTAATGTTCATGGGTCCGTGCATTGTAATAATCTAGTACATAAACAACAGTACGGTGTAACGGTTACCAAATGCTGTAGTTACAGTTGTTTTGTGCTTCTTAAGATGGGTGATAGTGATGCCCGAAACATGTAGAGCAGTTGTCAGATTAAATAAACTCTGTGACTTGTCCATCCATTTGGAATTATAGACAATAGTAGGGTGTAATGGTTACCAGATGCTGCAGTTACAGTTATTTTGTGGTCCTGAAAAAGGGTGATAGTGATGCCCGAAACATGTAGATTAAATAAACTCTGTGACTTGTGCATCCAGTTGGAATTATATATTACACATTCTGCATGTTTAGCACTGTGCAAACAGGACCAGTATTCATTAAAGATGGTAAGATGAACCCTTGCCACCTAGTCTTTACCTCATGTTGCTGGCTGACCATATATAATGAATGATAATGAATAATAAACCTCATCACATCAAATGTAACTTCTTCCATCCTCTTGATACTTAGCTTTCTTACATCCAAACATTCTCCACAGCATTTTACTCTTACATCCAATGTATTCACAGTGGCCTTCTGTAGCAGGTGACTATCAACATGAAATCCTCACACCTTATACACTCAATCTTATTCTTGCCTTAAAGTGAGATAAAGATTCACACCCCAAAACTATGTGAAAAACATCAATTATCTATTCAATATACTGCACTCCTTTGAATACTTATCATAAGCCTCTTCCCCATTAACAATACCCAATCTGTTTTTTATGACTTACTACAATACTGTGTAATGCTAGAAATTAAAGGGCTTAATTATGTATCACACTATAAGGACCTACAATGGAGATGAATAGCTCCATAAATTTTTAACCCCATATCTAGACAGAGACAGTCAGCTTCAGCTTGGCCACTTAATCCCAAGAAAAAACCGCATGGTACCTAGTGTGTAGAAGGCTAGGTGGGATACACAGCAAGTACAGATGTGGCAGTGAACAGAAAAATTCTTGCCCTTGCTAGTGGTTAATAAGGTGACAACCTAACCACTATACTGACTAAGCTATATTCTGAGGGGTTACCTGGACAATACCATCGTTCTATCAAGAATTCTGTCCAACTGGCAACAGCAGCAACACCATACTCCACACTGTGATTCAGTATGAAGGAGTCAAGTGACAGTGTTCTTGGATTTGTCAGTGCTATCATCAAAAACTCTGAATAATGGAAGAATGACATAAAGCACATGTACCATCCTAGTACATGATATGATGGTGGTGCTAAGTCTGCCACAAACAGTCCCACAGAAAAAATGAGACCAAGGAAGGCAGAACGAACTGCAACCTGCAAGTGAAAAGAATATTTATACCATCATGCAAATAATGAAGGGAAATAACGAAATGTATCAAAATAAGCTATAAGAGTAAAAAAGAAATAAAGTGGGCGATTTATGACACAGTTATAACCTATGTGACTTATACACAGCATTTACTAGTGTTAGGAAGTCAAACTGCCCCTCAAAAATTCAACCTCAGTGTCCTTGTCATGACAGGTGGGCAACAGAAGTAAGGAATTTCTCTTTATGTGAAGTAAGTCAGGGATTTATCCCCAGGACTGCTATAGTAGCTGAAAAGGCCTAGAGAGAATCCTGAAAGTAACTAGTGAAGTGAAGCTCTAGTAAAGGCCAGAGGGGCTCATTGGGCATGGTGAAGCCAACCCTCCTAGGGGAGTAAACCTTAAACAAATCTAGGATACTGAGGGCTAATGCTCTACACATCCAAAAATTTAGATGATTACACGCAAACAAACAGCAACCATTTAAAGTTCTTTTTAAACCCTCCCCAGTAGAAAAGGTTCAACTATGTGAAGTGAAATGGAGGTTAAATATAGAACACAACAAAAGGCTGGGCATGTAACTAGGATAGGGAGGCAAGGAGCACATAAATTTTGTACATAAATTTCTCCAACACTGTCCATTTAATACAACAGGAAGGAGAAAGGAGGATCAGATAAATCTTCGGAAGATGGGATGAGGGCTGAAGGTAATAACTTCCCCAGTGATGTGCCAAGTGACATGCCCTGTTATAAGCAGTGTTGAATCCTCATGTTCTGCTACTACAGTCAATTCTGTAACAGTGGTGATTAATAAACGGCACATCTGACACCCATAGACTACCCCTCAAAAACAAACAAGATAGGCAAAGTACATATAACAAAATACTAGCTCTGTTATGGCAATGTAATGTCAAAGGCAACAATAAAGTGTAATAAAATCTGTTAAGTACCCACAATTTCTGCCCGATATTTACCTAATTTGGATTTTCTTTATAGATTTTCATAAAAGTCACCAGTATCAAATTTCACAAAAACCTGTCCAATGGAAGGCATGCTGATACACACAGACAAGCACATGAATGATGGCAAGCTAAGAGGCGATTTTGCAACTATGCAAATATGCCCAAAAGAATCAAGGAATGTTCCTAGAAATTTACCAACATTTAAACAAAATTCTAGAAAGTAAAATACAATATTTTTAATTAAAAAAAAATTAAAATGTCTTCTGAGATGGTTAACCATTTAGTAATCAACACAACATCATATCTCACAAGACCTGAGTCTATATCAAGACTGCTGTGAGAACCTCAAATATCACACAAAATAAAAATGACTTCCTCTGGATTACTACTTACATATTAACGTACACATACTTTTATGCATGGTATGCAGTGTTAAAAAACAAACACATATTAGGGAGATAATGGCTGTCAATGCACAAGTCAGTGAAAACCATTAGACAACTTTAATTAAATCTGATATTAAGGATCCTTCAAAAACCTTACAGGACCATTTATAGTTACATAAAGACTGATTTCCTAGCAGTATGCTCTCATAACGGAAAATGAGCTAAGAATACATATGGAAGTCTGTGTATTACAGAATGTCCTGAACATTGCCCACCTTATTTTAAATGGATAAGTAAACTTACAAAGCATGCAATAAATGTTTAAAAACAGTCTTCATCATACAAGTTACAATTTTAAGATTTTCAATTCCTTGTGATGTTACACAGCATTGGTTGGTAGTTACTGACAATTCAGGACAACCTATCAGTCCCATCTTCAAGGGTCAAGCAATTTCTTCTGCTTTACACTTGCAGATGAACCGAATGGTTGTCCCAGAACATCACTAACTACCAATCAACACTGAGTAAAATCTCAGAAGGGTGAAGATCTTGTTTACAGCACAGCAGAAGCCTGATATTATGCATAGTCAGAATACTATTAATCATCAAGAATTAAAGACGAAGTCAAGACATGCTGGCTAAATTTGCAATACAGGCCACTAATAACTCAGACGACTGCCTATAATAAAAGTAAGAAACAAATCTGGATTCACGAGCAAATAAAAAAAAAAACAAATAAAACAGTGCAGTTAATAATAACCAAGTGTCTATAACCATTTCTTTTAACCATTTGCAAGCCGCACTATGGTGCAAGCAGTCACCAGCCACTCAACGCGGAAGCCTGAGTTTGTTCCCAGGGCAGTCAATATGGAATTTGTGGTGGACAGGCTTTTGTCTCGGAACTTAGGTTTTCCTGTCAGTATTACTTCACTTCCAAGTACTAACAGAGCTCACGTCAAACTCAACTATGCATTAAAAGTCGGGGATGTCAGCCACTGCCCTTGCTTAGGTAGCTGCACCAGGATTCATCACCTGTATCTACTATCCAAACAATGGTGGATCCTCAGTGGTAGTCAGTCAGTAGCTGTGGATACGTCATACATATTCAATACTCATTCATTCATCTATCACAAGCTCTGTTTATTCTCAAACCCAAAGTCAAACTTAAAACAATGTTGAAGAATTTCATTCATTTGCAGCCGTGCGTTAGGCATCGTAGCAAAATATGCATACTCTACACACAACACTGGCACTTCACAATGATATTACAAAACCACAAAAGCACTTATTTTACTGCTACTAACCACAATGTTACAAATACATCCTAGCTATCTGGGCTTTGGCATGATGTTTCTTGGAGTTATGGGATAATAATTTCTCTGCCAAAACATGCAATTTCCATATGTCTACATGCTACACAAGACAATTAGGTGAACAACATATACTATTCTTTCAGTTATAACAGAATGTTTAGGGGAAGAAATCAGTGCCATATATATTGGAACATCTTGAATGGGTAATTGAGTATGTTTCCTTAATATAATAATAAAGACCGTTAATTATGTATCCACTGTATTGGAAACTTGTAACCAAGTGAGAGCCATCTGTGCCTTAACATGGGCAACACATCATATCCAGAAGCAGAAACTTTCACTATGACCGTCAGAATTTCTCAAGTTCGAATGTTTAGCCTGATAGAAATGTAAAATTGTATTGATTCATAAAGCACATTTAAGCAGCTTTCATGTAACAATATTTCCACAACTTTAACAGTAACAAACCTCCATTATGTAACTTCCAGGGAACTGAAAACTCCAACCAATCTGACACATTTCAACAAATTTATACAAGAGGACCATTACATTCTCAAATTGATATCATATATGAATAGTAATAGCTAAGCCTGACATAACTGATCAGAGCCCACAAATTTTTAAAAAATCTAGCAACCACTTCAAAATTTTAGGTGCCAGACGAAAGACATGAAGCAAGTTGCCCCGATGAACTGGCACCCACATTTGTGTACAGCTGCTGCTGATGTTTCATAAATTTGCACACAGAATAAACAATATATTTTGAGCTGAGATACCAGATGACCATGTACAAAATAACAGGCATATAAATAATGTCATTTACAAGCACAACTTCTAAAAATTGACATTATGTTTACACTAGTGCCAACCAACACATACATAATGAATATTATAGGAAACTAGATTAATGCAAATTAAATTCTCACTGCATCCCTATGAAAATATTTTCCACATATGGCAAAAACATGTCTCAACATTCCTAGTAAAACAGAAGATATATGTCCATAACTAACAATGTAATAATATCAAGCATTATGAGAACAAGACATAAATAACTGGTCAACAGACTCCAGAATTTTGAGGTTGTCAGAGCAGTGACTTTGCAGACTACATTCTTCTGCAATGTAACACCATGTTATCCAGTACAAATTTACATCTTGTGCTTCCACTGATAGGGTAGAAAACATGTCAAAGATGGACACTGCACAGTGCTCAAAAGTCTTCATAAACTTACTAGTTATACCTTAAGGAAATGTTCTTCATATCATTACTGTCATACATTACTACTGCACTAAATTTCAGTTTATCACAATAACCATTACTGTCTGGCTACCTTGGAGTTAGATGAGACTATTTTTGTTAGGTTTTTTAACAGCAGATAAAATCTTTTTTTCTGCCATTGTTTGGCAGTTTAGTGTTTACAATATTCCATTATAATAAGAGTCCGTACATCTCACTTCCCATTAAGATTGCAGAATCTTTTGTATTGAAGCACATAACTGCTTACTAACATATAAACATCAGGCTACTCAAAAAGTTAAGGTTATTCTGCAACACAGAATTCCAACAGGCACATTGCAATACCTGGGGCGAGGATAGCGTAGTTGGTATAGCGACTCGCTACGGGCTGGACGGTCCAAAAATCGAATCCCGGTAGGGGCGAGTTTTTTCACTCCCATCCAGAGCGGACCTGAGGCCAACCCAGCCTCCTATACAACGTGTACGGGGTTTTTCCTGGGGGTAAAGCAGCCGGGGCATGGCGTTGACCACCCATCCCCACCTAGAGCCGAGGTTAAAGAAAGAGTAGGGGTATACCTCTACTCCCCCTCTAGGCCTTCGTGGCCTGGTCTAGGGTGGACATTACCTTTACCTTTACAATGCAATACATATAATAAGACAGAACACTTGATCGCCTGGATAGTATTTATTTTCCACACTAAGCATTACTCAAGCTAAAATTTTAAGAAATCGGATTATTCAGTACCTGAAACGCATAGCCACGGAGGCAAAAAAGCAGAAACACGTTCACAGCAATGTAATACGACGGAAGAATCCACCATACATGAGAAACAATGCAGTTTCTTGGTAAAATTAATAGTACAGATACCATTAAGGTGGCCAGATAGCAACACAAGCTGATCTTTCCGTTGTATATTAACATTGTAACACTCCAGTAATATTTATATAATATGAATACAAACACTGTTTACATAGTAACCTATGTACTGGTAGACAGTTCCAGGCGGTAAAACATTTAAACGATTTGCAAAAAACAACTTTACAAGTTAAAACAACACTTACTACCACCCGAACCGTTGTATCATGGATTAGAGTACAGATTCGTAAGTCAATGCTATTCCGTGGCAACGCGCCTACTAATGCTGCCACCATTGACCCGAGGCACTGGGGACATTCGCAAACAGCGCCACTACCGGTACTCCTGAGTACTATGCGTAATCACACGCAATAACAGACGATTACTATTCCAGTAATTCTACGTAAAAAAAGGTTTCTGCTAACCGTTAACACAACTTCAATTCCGTATATACTGCACACTTTATAAGACGCAGAGGAATTTAGATTACGCAATTTAAATAATTTACATATCATTTCCTTTATATTGCAAAATTTATACAGCCAATTATCAGGTACGATGCTGAATAGCGGGAACGATCAGCCGCTCGCCAACACGTGTGTCGCTGCAGTAGCGGCGGTGAGCGATTGCAGACGGACAAAGGTTACAAATAACGGACGAAGGTTAGATAGGGGTTTAAGCAATTTGTATATTGTTTATTGTATGTATTGAATTATTTTCGAATGATATACGTTACATCGTTTTTTTGCTTTTACATTATTTGTAAGAGTGGTAGTCATTACTCAGTTCATTTCTCTTTCATCACGTTTTCATGTCAACACAAGTTCGATTGGATTTATGCTATTTCTATATATATTACAATAAGTACGGACTAAGGTTAGATTGGTTTTCTGTTATTTGTATATATCCTAAAGTAAGGACTGACTAAGGTTAGATTGATTTTATGCTAATTCTGTATTTTCAATCACATGTTTTTCGTTCACTCCTTTTCTCGCGTTTTCGATGTATTACCCACAGTGCAATGCACTTCCGTTACCGGCCATCTACATATTTTGGCGCACATCAGTAGCGTGTCTGCTAGTGTGACTTTCATTTCAACGACATTATAGTTGATAAAATACAAGACGTCGTTCAGAAGTATGTACTACGTCTGGAGGGGATGACGATTTTGCCTAAGTCGTCGTATGGACGTCGGATGCTGCGGGAAGACGGTGGTCCGAACACGGCATTTTTGTACTATCTGTTCTGTGATGAGCCAATGGCTATACAGTTCCTTCAAGAAGTGGGCTTTTTTTATTTGCAGCATGCTCCATTACAAATAGTAATACTACATGCTTAAGAAGTGGGCTTGCTTCGGAGTAAGGTGCAGTGCAACACCTGTGGTCGAGATATGATGTGGTGTGTAGATAGTAGTTCTACTGAGGGATTTCGTTGGAGATGGTATGATATGATAGATATTTAACTGCAATTGGGTAACCACCCGGTGGCAGTTATTCAGTACACATATACGCACAAACAATACAGGAAACGTCACAAAACAAACAATACAAAGAACACAAAATACATAGAACAACACAAAAAATAAAATAGAGCAACGCAACAACTAGCAAGAGTGCGCGCCGTCTTTGCGGGTTTTACCCTGGCATTTGCCTTACAGCTGAGGAAAAAGCAGAGAAAACCCTCAGTCAGGGTAGTCATACATAAACATACAGTGAGAATAGACATAAACATACAGTGAGAATAAACATAAACGTGCAGTGAGAACAGATGTCGAAGGAAGATTGCTGGGGCTAAGTGCTCCGAGTCCAGGTCCATCAAGCACGGGTCTTGTTTCCAGCAGAATAATTTCACTTTCCAGGAAATTCTGTTACTCACGACATCGTGCATCGCGTACCTGTCCGCCAAATCCAAAAGGAACATTGCTTCAGTTCACATACCGTCACTGACTGGGGCGTGTTCTGCAGGGAAGTCATGCTGGTGTTTATGGAGGGCTGCTCAGAAAAAACTGGTCGTCCTAACAAGACCGTCGAAATTGACGACAGCAAGTTCGGTCGGCGTAGGTACCATAGGAGACACCCTGTCAAGGGTCAATGGGTGTTTGGCGGTGTTGAACGAGGATCCGGCAGAACATTTCTTGTTCCTGTTCCGGACAGAACCGCTGACACATTGATGGCAATTATACATGCCAGGATCGAACCCGGCACTACGGTCGTCAGTGAGAGCTGGGGTGCGTACCGCGATCTCGACTCTCAGGGTTTCAAGAACCGCACCGTCAACGATAGCATCCACTTTGTCGATCCTGACACCAGGAACCATACGAACACCATCGAATCCACGTGGCACGGCGTCCAGGTTTTCCTGGGACAGTATAATAGGGGCGAGGACTATCACTACCACCTAGCGCACTACGTGTTTGCGGCGAGGTGCAAGGCGCTTGGTGTCCCTCCATTCAGCCAGTTCCTTCACCTCGTCGCCAACACCGACTGGACAATGTGCGACGTGACTCACTCCTCACACCGCGCCACGTGAACACCCAGCTGTGGTTCCCGCCTTTCTCCGGCATCCACTCCCTGCAGGTAAGAGTGTACTAATGTCGTCTGCTACTGCCTCACTGCCGTTACGTCACACTACCACTTTCTGGCAACACGGAAATATCCTTGTCTCGGATAACTTTTGCGCCGGCGGCCATCTTGTGCTCGTTATTTAGCATTCCATCCCATTTGTCTGTCTACTTATTTATTGTAATGGAATTACTATATTTCATATTATTTATGTGCTGGACCTGTAAAATTACAATTAATTCCATACGTCCGCTAAACAAACAATGCAACATCCTATAACAACTATTCACATGCCATACATACAATCTTAATATGTATACAACATAGTTGTAAATGGAATGAGGTCTCAAATAAATAGCTAACAAGAAATGCAGATGTATAATGGTATAACTTTAATTACTTCAAATGTTATTAGTAACGCACTGGCCCAAAAAAGGCCGCCCATGTTTTCAGAAAGGTCAGTATATACAGAACTTGAATTGTGTTAAAGACTAAAACAAATCTTTATTTCTACAGAATGTGGTTTGGAGGAATACCATACTTTCAAAACTACTATTCTATATCAAACCCCATCCACCCTCTATTTTATGACATCATATTAATCTGAAAAGCATTGAAATTGTGTCCTTCCACAGAGATACTAAATCATCTGGTATGGATACTGTTCTGAATAAACATACTACCTCTATCTTCAGACAGCCTCCTGAAGACGCAAGCAGTATATTCCTCTGAAATAATGCTCCCCACACCACATGTTATGCTGAGACTATGTTATGCCTTTTCACCACGTTGAAAACTTGAAGTAAAGAACTTTGGTGTGGATGGTTCATGCTGGGAAAACTGAATGACAAATACCGCATTATTTTCTTTTCCAACACAGTATTTAATGCGGCAATGCTTTGCACTACTTATGTGTTACAGTTTCTTTTAATTCCCAAAATGAAACAAGAACGGAAAGTGATATAAAAAGAATAAAATTTCCAGGCCATGCTAAAATGCAAAATGTTGGGAGTTCTACATATGTAGATGGATTTACAGTCAACACAACTGTCAAATTTATATGAAACTTTCAATACATTAATGAAACAAATATAAATATATTTACCATCAAACAAATTCTGATAGCTACATCATATATGATGCTCTTAAATTTACTGGTAAACACAAAATGTATAGAATTTTAAGTTCTACTTAATTGATATTATGTCCAAAACCCACAGACACACACCACAAAATATTTACATTGTTACAAGATCTATAAATGTAATAACCATCAATATAACAACCATAACCTAATTTGAATTAGTGGTTACAGATTTACAGCCCAGCACTGTATCGTTCTTAACATCAATGCATGACAAAAAAGTAAATTACAATACAAATAATAAAATTCCAGAAATAAGCGTACAAACAGAAGAATAAGTAATAATGCGTTAGTGGTACAGGTCGTACAAAATTCATTAGCACATTACATGCAATAAAGTGTGGCAGTGAGGGTGTACACAAAGATAGCCTGTTTTAACAGTTGCTTTTCCACTAAATAAGCATGACAGTTCATACATCATGTCAGCAAAGAAAACTGTGCTTAAGGTTACCACTTTAGGCCGAAAATCAACCAATATGCAATCGACAGACTTTCGCTACTCTGCTGGCCAACAATACAGTTCCGGTCTTCTTATCTGGAGACTGCATGACGTGCCACTCCAAGCTGTCACTTGCAATTTCTTTTTTGAAGCGTTCATAGTCATTAACCATGTTATACGTCACTGTATTTGCAGCAATGTACCATGTCTTTATAGGCTGGGGTACGTATGTCATGTTCAGATCTACGTCATGTCACCTACCTTCTGATACGAATTCCACCAAATCGGAAACATTAAGCTGACTTTATGTTACATTTTCTTATGTGTTTCCTGACGTTCATTTCCTGAATTTTCGGAATCTAAATTGTGGGAGCACCCACATGGCAGCACATATTCAGTTCTCCGTCTTTCTTCACAGTCCTCCTTCTTCTGTATGCGCAACGCTCCGCGCATCGGCACAGTTCATCTTTCACTCTCCAATCCAGTATCTGCTCCCTTTGTCAAGCCATAAAATGACTTGCACTTATAACCAGCAACGAAGTCAGTTTTCGAGACCACAACTATTTCACCATTATACGTCACAGCAACACTGTCTCCTTATCACCGGTCACCCATCCCTAACCTGCCTGAGTCAGAAGACCTGAGTCAGCGAAACGGCCACGCCAAAAACTCTTGAACCAACCAATAGCAGACAAGACAAACCAGAATAGCTCAGTATAAAAGAGGCCAGTTTTCCAAACTCGAGATTCGACCACACTCTGAGATCTGAGGTAAACCGCTTGCAGAGGTCGTTGACCAACCGGCTCAACGAGTGGAGGAACGACCAGTGGAGTGCCACAATCGAATCCCTCGATCCCGAAGACCAGTCGCTGTGGAGGATGACCAAACGGGTGATGATAGTTCCTACTCCGTGTCCCCCTGGTCACCACGGGGGAAATTGCTCTCTCAGACCGAGAAAGCCGAATCCCTTGCTGACACTCTGGAGACTCAGTTTCAGCCGGTGGCCGATCCTTCGCTCCCAGCAGTTATTGAGATTGTTGACGTGGCGCTGAGGTCTTATTTTCTGACCCCTGCCAGCGAACCCAAGTGAACCAAACCTGGCGAGGTTCACGAAGCCATCAGAGGTCTCAAGGTCGGCAAGGATCCGGGCCCAAACGGTATACCGAACAGGGACTTGAAGCATCTTCCCCAGTGAGCGGTATCCCTCCTTGTCCAGATCTTCATTGCGATTCTCCTCACGCATCACTTCCCTTCCGTGTGGAAGCAGGCTCGAGTGATCTCTATCCTTAAACCGGGGAAGGATCCGGCACTGTCCTCATCCTATCGACCCCCTAGTTTCTTGGACACGATTAGTAAACCATTTGAAAAAAATCCTATTAGCTATGATCTTACATTAAGCAAGCGAGCGCGGACTAATGCGAGGCGAGCAGTTTGGCTTGTAGCGGTTCATGTTTCCAGGCCTTATTAGTCACAGATGGTCTGTATGTGAAGCGTCAAAACACTAGTTCCTTCAGCTGCAGTAAGTCGTGTTTGAAGCCCATATTCAGCACAGTTAAGCTGCAAGTCGTTCGTAATAATACGAATCTCATTAATTGTCGAAAGTCACGTTTCTAGACTAACGTCTACGCAGTGTGGTTTTAGATAGAATGCCATTAAACGAATTTAATCACTTGTAGCGCCAAACGTTTCGAGCCCATTCTGCACATATAAGGTGTAGGTAAAAGGAATAAACACTACTTGCTTCAGTAGGTGCAATTCTGGGTTCAGTCCCTTATTCAGTTCAGTTACGCAGCATGTCTACCGCATATAAACGAATTTCATCACTAGGCACAAGCCAATACCTGGCAGAGATTGGCTGTGTGGGCAAGCACTCAGACACGAAAACTTGATTTGGAGCAAGACATAATTAGAGCCCAATATGAACACAGGTACGGTCAATGACCAGCGCGAAAACAGTTGTTAATTAAAATGGCACAAGTCATACTTCTAGGCCTAATTCAGCACAGAGAAGACGCAAGTCGAGCTCCAATATACGAAATAATTTACTTGAAGCAATTTATTTTTTTAATCCATATTCAATTCAGATAGTCTTCAAGTCGAGAGACAATACACTTATTGGCGGGAGACTTGTATGGAGTTCATATTCAGCACAGACAGTGACAGTTCGAGCGCTTTAACTCCCTGTTTTTCGTAAGTCATATTCGTAGCAAATAGATCAGCCGCGTTTAGAATTACAATACTTGAATTTTATCACATGCAGCGAGTCAAGATTTCAGCTCTCTTTAGTCATATATCGAGCGCCACAAGTCAAATTAGGAGCACATTTTCCACACAGTAAAGCTGAATGTCGAAATCATATACACGAACATCATTTTAGCACGTGATATTTCGAGACAATTTCTTCACAGCTAGTGTGCCAGTGCACATGGAGCGAGTCATGTTTCGGGTCTGTATTTAGAACAGATGGTCTGTAGGTATATCTACACGAATATCTTCAGTTGCCGCCTCATTTTTGTACACCATATTCAAGGCAGAGGGTCTGCTTTTGAGAACAAATAAACGAATTTCATCATTTGCTGCATTTTGAGCACAAAGGTACCAATTATTTCATTTGGCAAAAGTATCAACACTATTAAGCTAAATGTCGGACGTCAGAAAGGGCTTTAATAAGTTGGCTCAAGTAATAATTGGTGATCATTATCTGCAAAGATAGACTTAGGTCGAGCGCCAATACACGAATTTCTTCAGTTGGCGCAATTCATATTACGAAATGAAGTGCAGCACAGATAATCTTAACGGCGAGAATAATTACTCTTTTTATGTGGTTTGTCGCAAGTCATGTTTTGAATACACATTCGTAACAGATAACTTAATTGTGGGAGTCGCCCACTTGTCGTAGATTTGTAGCAAGAAACAGATCCCTAAATGGCGTAGAAGCGGTCCTTTCTGCAAAATTACAGGACAGCCTTCTCGACAAACAGTTCCAACTTTCGCCGCTAGGATCTCTGGCGTCTTTGCGTATTTGGAGACGCCTGGCAACGAAAGTGGGAACTACCATGAACTTGCCCAGGTTGCAGCGTGTCATATGCATAACGTGGGCTTTTCTTCATGCCTAATTGGCCTAAGAGTTATATACTAATGAATGAATCTAAATGTCGAGCCCCTATACACGAGTTTCATCGCAGCGCGAGTCATGTTTCAAGCTCTAATACTGCACACATAGGCTGTGGGTCGAGTGCAAATATACGAATTTCAGTATTATGAGCAAATTATGTTTAGACCCATAATCACAACACATAAGAAATAGTCGAATGCCAATACACAAATTTCATCAATTGGAGTGAGACATGTTTTCACGCCTTATTCGTAACAGATAGGCTGTTTGTCAAGCGTCTAAACACTACTTCATTCCGTTGCAGTAAGTCATGTTTTCAGCTCATCTTCAGAACAGTTTAGTTGCAATTCTTTCGTAATTAGACGAATTTCATCACTTGTCGAAAGTTATGTTTCCAGACTAACGTCTATAGAGTTTTGATTTAGATGGAATGCTATTAAACAAATTTCATCATTTGTTGCGCCAGATGTTTAAGCCTCTAACTACCGTATATTTTAGAAGCACTATTTGCCATTCGGGTCCAACGCACCCGAATGGAATAATCTGATATACGAGCCTTGCAAAATGGTTACAGTGCTTCATATCTGTTTTATGTTGCTTGTTGGCAATCAAAGTGTTGGTTGTTACGCATTTAGAATTTCAATTGTTGTTTCTGTAGCTCAAAATTTTATTACGTAACTGTACTATGTGACACTTACATGCAGAATATTACATAACAGCAGACAATATTGCAGTCTTACATTAGTTCTGTTGGCACGTTATACACATAACAATGCTGTGTTATTGGCAGACATTTTTAGAACACTTTAAACAGGCTGTCTTCGTTTTTCTATCCTTTGCGGAGTTGCAAATAATGCATCTCGCCTTTTCTCTTGGTGGTCCAGAGGCAGTTTCTCTTGTTTGCTCAACTGTTTTTGCCTCTTCACTTACTCCTGCTAGTTCCTTTCCTAAATGGAGGAGATAGTCTTCTCTTGTGTGACTTGTTGAAATTCCAGTTTGGATTGAGTGCCTTCCAGATGACGTAAGCATTTATAGCCGATATATCCAACATGTTTGTAAAACACTACAAGAGGCCACCTTCGTGTTTTCCGTTTGAAACTGTAGGTTCTGGTCATTTGATCCATTGTGTCAACTCCTGCCTTCATCTCATTGTACGTTAGGATAACCTCCGGTTTTCTTTGTTCATTAGAAGTTTCGACTTTGGGCTCGGAATGCAGGGTGCTCAAGAGATTGACAATTTTGTTTTTCTATGGACAGTATGACACAATCATGCAGTCCGGCTGGAACCCAAACATTGTTGTGAATGGCTTTCTTTCCTTTGTGCTGACCATTTCCGTGGGAAGTTCAGGTTTATTTTTTCTTATTGTACCCACGAGGG
>Ga0268261_10000331_pt1 | contig 29410 bp, 27 predicted proteins | sample TergutNc150P1_FD_190353 | JGI IMG/M metagenome (GOLD analysis project Ga0268261, IMG submission 190353) | Nasutitermes corniger P1 segment gut microbial community from laboratory colony in Florida, USA - Nc150 P1 (SPAdes) (version 2) | ecosystem: Host-associated > Arthropoda: Insects >... | reverse complement strand
AAGCCAATGGAATCGACCCTTATAAATATCTGGAATACATTTTCGAAAAACTTCCCAATACCCCTTTCGGGGAAAATCCGGAACTCATCGAGAATTTCCTTCCCTGGAGCACGGATGTACAGGAAGCTTGCCGCTAAAATGACCTTGATCGGAGATCCCGACCGGGGCTTTTTGCGTTACATAAACTTTGATACGGCAATTATACCATGGGAACCGGGACGGGTTAAAGCCGTGTTGTTATTTGACGCTTACGATCAACCGTAAGCGTCAAATAACAACACGAATAGAAAACGACATCCCAAAAAGGTATAATCAGGATACCATAACAGGAGGTCGATTTTTACGATTAAAGACAAGCAGTCCATTGTAGCCATCGAGTTGAAGGATGACCCTGGCCGCAAGGCATGCTCGCTGATTACACCAGAGTCAGGAATATTTTCATTTTCACCGGGAAATCAGATTTGAGGCGGGGCATTGACGGCCTGGCCGCCCTGGTTTCCGGAGAATACGGCCTGGATCTGTTCGACGATACCCTCTTCCTTTTCTGCGGAACCCGAAAGGACCGATTCCAAGGCCCTCTTTTTCGATAGCGACGGATTCCTGCTTTTGTACAAGCGGTTAGAAACCGAAAGGCTCCCGTGGCCAAGGGATGAAAACGAAGTGAGGCTGCTTTCTGCCCAGCCGCTGCGCTGGCTGTTGGAAGGACTGGCCGTCGAACAGCCAAGGGCCATCAGGCCGGTCCCGCCAGATATTGTTTTTAAAACTGGCATCCATAAATTGGCACTGTACAAAGGGTGTCTTTGGGTATACTATAGACTCCAATCAATGCTTTTTCACGAAAGGTGAGATGCAGGCTTGACTGATATGGAAATGACGCAGCTTATCGAGTCGCTTCAAAGCCAGCTAAATCAGGAACGGAATCAGTCCGCCTTTTTTCTGCCCAATTTGAACAGATGAGCAGCCGCTATGAGGCTCTTCTCGCCAAAATGGAAGAGGCCAACAAGGCTTCAGAGTCCCGCATCAATGGCCTTATTGGCCAGGTCATTGCCCTGACCGAGCAGCTTGCTTGTTTCCAAAACCAAGTTTTCGGCTCCAAAAGCGGGCAAGCGAAAAATGGGAAAGCCTTGCCGGAAAGGGATGGAGCCGAAGAAGAGTGAAATCCAATCTGCCCCGAGACGGTGAAAATTCCCGAACCGCTGCCCCGGTCACTTCAAAAAAAGAAAAAAGGGCATAAGGCCAACTCCGTTCAGCACTTTTCAGTGAAGAAAATCACGATTGAATTGAAGGGAGCTGAGCTAGATTGTCCGCGGGGCGGTGTGCACATGTAAAAATGGGAACCAAGCCGATCCATGAACTCCTGATTTATCGTCCAGCTACCCCTTACCGCATCAGCTATCATACCACCACCTATGAGTGCCGCTGCCCCGAACCCGAGGAAGCAGAAATAACGCTGACAGCAGAAGTGCCGGCAGCGCCATTACAGGGTTCTTATGCCAGCGCAAGTGTCCTGATCCATGCATTTTACCTGAAATTTTCCCTTCATGTCCCCTTGAACCAGCAGATTCAGGAATGAGAACAATACGTCATTCGGTGAAAATCCGGAACTCATCGAGGATTTTCTCCCTTGGAGCTTGGGCATACAGGAAGCTTGCCGCTAAAATGACCTTGATTGAACATCCCCGATCGGGGCTTTTTGCGTTCCATAAAATTTGATACGGCAATTATACCATCAGAACCGGGAAGGGTTAAACCCGTGTTGTTATTTGACGCTTACAATACTTCTCCCAAATTCTATGATAACGATAATTAGAGTGTTTCAATTTGACTTAGACCATTATATCTTTTGGGTTTAGGGTCATAATTCCCATTAAGGGTATGACTGTTGCCAATAACACTGTCCCTAGGACAATACTGTAAAAGATAATGACAGCTTCAAAATTCATCGTAAGTTCGTAAGATTCCAACAATTGCTCATCCGTTGGATCGAATCTATATCCCAACTCTTCAAGAAGGTTCCATTGGGAGGAAAGCTCCCCGCTTTCTGCTATTAGTTGTTGTTCTAACATTCTATTCGATAACCCGTCAGATAAAAATCCGCCTATTAAAAGTGCCAGACTCATGGAAATTATAGCGATTGGAATGACTTCGACCAAAAATTGCAATACGATATAACCTCGACGCTCCCCAAGTGCCAAATAAATTCCCACCTCTTCTTTGCGGTCACGCAAATAAAGATAGATAATCAAGCTTATAATGACGCTGACTGCCCCTAAACCACCCCACAAAATCATCGTTGCCATATGATTCATGTTAGCCATTGCCACCGAAAATTGGGAAAATCCTGAGGAAAGGTCTGTGATGGTCCAATTACCTGATAAATTTGCCACCGCTTCGGCAAAACTTTCTACCTCTAACGGGTCATTTAAGATAAAAAAATTGATAAAGGCAGTATCCATTGGCTCATTAGGTAGCTCTGCCCGCAGTTGGAAAAGTTCATAGGCTACCCAATTGGGAACATAAACCCGATGCTGTAAGGTAGTATTTTGCATATGCCATTGAAAGCGTTCATTATCATTCAGTCTTTCGGGTAGATATCTATCCAAGGGCTGGAATATTCCAACAACCGTCAATTCTATCTTTCGGCTGTCATCTATTAAGTCAATGTTCCCATCGGCAAGGTGTTCATACTCTAAAACTTCAGCTGGAAAAGTTGACCCGAGACTCAATCTGTTTGCATCTGCTAAACTAGCCGAGACAATGACGGGCCGTACAGAACCTGGTACAAGCTCAATCGGTTCAAATGCCCTACCATCCAACAACTCTAAAAGATGGCTTCGGACTGACAAAAAATCCTCGGACTGGACTCCCCTCACCCGAAGCCTGAGCCCAGTCATCTCATCGTATTCACCCACCATGGGAAATTCCCCACTGGTCTCTATGGGGGAAAGTGTTCGATTGTAAACTCCCCAAGGCATGTCAATGGTAAAATCATAACTAAGGACTTGCGGATAATTACTGATTTCATAGATTAATTCTGGAGAGGGAAAATCCATCCCGGCACTTAATGAGTTTTCCCAATCATATAACACTGAGGTTATTCCTGGCATTTTCCTACGCAACGTCATTTCTGTTTGTTGGACTGCATGGCGTACTAAAACAGCCCCTGAAATCAATACGCTGAGAATCAGGATAAGGGAAAATAATAAAAATGATTTTTTGGGCATCCTTATAGTTCCCATCATGCTTCGCTTTAAAAAGTTCATGGTTTTCTACTCCATTTCTATAATGGTGGAATGAAGGGATTCCCCATCGTTTGTAAATGCAGTAAGCTGATAACTGTTTTCAGCAATGGCAATAATGTGATAATTAAGCATTGTCCCGTAGTCAGCTAATAATGAAATGTCGGTTTCCGAAACTAACCTCCCCGTTTCAATGTCGTATTTTCTCAACGCACCCAAATCCTCCCGAACCGTTACCACATAGCGTCCGTTCAAACTTAGGATAGCTCTCGCACTTTCCCAAGGATTTAACTGGAAATAAACGGTTTGACCTGTAATTGCATTAATAAGCAGGACTTCGCTTCTCCAAGGTTCGTTCCTGAGGAAATAGCCCGTGGGATTTTCAGAAAGGAGAACCCAAGGGGTCGAAATCACTGGCTGGTTAGCTTCAAAATCAGTTTGGGCCAATATTTCGTAGGTATTCAAGCTTAAATCAATCGTTCCAAAAACAGTGCTTATTTCGTCGTTAATGACATGACCGTCAAAGAATAGCAGGTTATCAGAGACCCAGTGCGTGCTGTTGATGAAAATACCATCTTCGATGCTAAAAAGCAAAGTCGTTTCTGAAGTGTTAGTGGAATACTTATAAAAAGACTGAAAAGAGGGGAAAAAGACATTGAAGCCATTGCCAGCTTCTTGCCAGGATAGTGGGTGAATACCGATGAGAGTATCGGTCTCCAAGGTAATATCCTTCTGGAGGTTAAGACTGTTGTCAAAAATAAAGACACGCATGGGGGGAATACCCGTCTGTGAAAAACCAATAATGTTCCCCTCACTATCCAAGTCGAAATTAATGTAATCACCCTCTTCAAAAATCTCAACGGCATAGCCTCCTCCTGAAATTTCGGAAATATTCCCGAAAATTGCGGGGTTCCCTAAATCCAATGTGTACGTTGCTTCTGTTTCTTGGTTGGTCAAATTTATTAACAGAAGAGTGTCAGGGCTTTCCAAACTAGCGATTTCTAGGGAAAAGACTCCAACTTCATCTGACAAGGCTACTTCTTCATGCTTGACTTCATGGTTTGAAGGGAAAGTTTGATTTGAAATACTCTCGCTAGAATAATCTGAGCTGATAGATTGGCAAGCAACTAAAAATAACATGGGTAACAATATGAACATTTCCTTCATACTCAAAACCTCCTTCAATTTTGGATTAATAACACGGATGACGACTTGAAAATATCTTGTATTAAATAATCTTCACCTGCCGTCATCATTATTGCATATAGTGAATTTAGTTCATTCAGAATTTCAACATCCAAATTAATATCTATGATTCCCATCCTACCACTATTTAAAAATATTTCAACATAATCTGCCACACCATTAATAGTAACTGGCTGATGATTTACAAAAAATGTAATTCGATTAAGAACTTCTTGTCCTCCAAGTACTATTAGGCGCACGTCCACTGAATTATTACTCGACTCTAATACTACTTGACGATTTATTTGCAAATCATCTTCAATCGGCAAAATAGCTAAGAATGGAAAATAATTCAAAACCTCCAATATTGCAACTTCCGAAATTAGCCGTTCTTCTAATTGAGAAAGAATATCTTCGTTAATTTCAACTAAGTTGTCTTGTCTGTATGCCACTAAAGAGGAAGATGTAGAAGTCAACATTTTAATTTCAGCTGGGATTGTAGCTGTTAAGTGATGCATCCCTCCAAAGGAGGGGTTATCTGTGCTCTTTGGTAAAAATGTTGGACTTAAAATCCCACCTGCAATAAATCCTACAGAACCTTCCTTATTTTCTACCTCTGGAGTAAATACTACATAAAATTCTTTGCGTTCCATGAATTCCAGCTGGAATATATGCATAAAGGACTCTTCACTCAATACTGAACCATCCAACGTTTCTAATCTTGTTGATTGGGGCAAGCCATCCACGAGAGCAAACCAACCAAATTCACTAACTATCCCTCTAGCTTGACCCTCTACATGATAAGGGATTCGAATTTCCTCACCAATAAATTCAAAACGAATCAATTCATTCATTTCAACATCTAGCAAAGGTCCAAAGGCATAAGCCCCCAGCTCCACTTCTTGGGTTACAGCCCCATCTTCTACTACTTCTTCGGAAACTTGGCAACCCGCTAAAAAAACTAATGATAACATACCCAAAATAAATACCTTCATAATGTTCTCCTTATAAGAAAATCGAAAAAGACAGTAAAGCAAGCTCTACTGCCTTCCCATTTTTTAGCGCCAAACTGAAGTATGACGAGCGATTGCTGTTGTCCCCACGAGCTTCATGAGCGCCAAAAGCAGCACGTCCAGTAGCAAGACCCGTTCTCATAATTTGAGCAATCGTGTTCGTAGAATCGACCGTTCCTTGAGCAATAAAAGCACCTGTTGCGTTATTTTGAATTTGTACCGTCGTGACTAAGCGAATGCTTCTCGAAAACTGCGTAGTTGCTGTCACATTCGCACCATTCACACCTAATGACCATCCAAAAATTCCGCCGTTCCATGTTACAGAGTTTGCTGATGCGGATGCAATTGGGGTTGCCATAAATGCAGCCCCTGCTGCAAGACAAATTACAACTTTTTTAAGTTTTTGAATCATATTTTTTCCTCCTCGGATAGCTGAGTGTTCTTCATCGTTACCGTAAGAACTTACGATATTTCATGAATTTCCAGCCATTACTAGAGCTGATGTTTTTGCTCATGTGTCTATTATAGTCGATTAATGGGACGAAGCATATAGAGTAATTATGCATACAAATTTCGACAAAATGGTTTGTGGTTCTGAAAAGCGATACCGTAGAATAGAAAAAGATGTCGCCGTATTCGGGACATCTTCTTCTGTTATTTCATTACGTATAAATAGGCGTTGTCAGCAACTCTGAATAGTTGGTGTCGGGGTAGGGGTCGGGGGTGTCGCTTTTGACGGTGGCTTGGTTGGTGATGTTACCTGTGGCATAATGGTCGACCGTCCCGCGGATTTGCAGGTTATAGCTGGCACCTGCGTCCACCGTCCCGATGTTGGCAGAGCCTGTCCAGTCATCCCAAGTCGCCCCATTGTCCAAGGTGTACTGCGGGTTGAGAAGGGCTGTGGGGAAGGAATCGCTGACCACCGTGTTGACGGCCGGATCCGGTCCGCTATTGAGCACCACCACATCATAAGTAAGGTTTTGCCCCGCCAGCACCCGCGCAGGGACTGCCAGGCAGGCTATGTTCAAATTAGCGGCAGTAGTCAGGGTAATGGTGTGGCTATCCCGGTTGTTGCTATGGTCGGGGTCGGTAGTATTGGGGCAACGGACGAACACATTATTGACGAGGCTTCCCGTCGCCGTCGCTCCCACCGTCCCTCTCACCAAGATAACCTCTTTGCCTCCTGCGGGAATATCAGGAAGCTCAATTGCGCCACCTGTCCCAGGTATCCCTGCTATCCCTACATTAGGAAGCCAGGTATTGCCCAAATCCAAACTATAAAATCCATAAACGAAATTCGGGGGCAAAATTTCCATGGCAAAGGGCGCCACTGCCGTATCTGGCCCCGCATTGCTAATGGTAATCGTATAAGTAATCTCCTGCCTCGGGATTGCAACGTCCACATCCGCCGTCTTGGTCACGGAAATGTCCGCCACCCCTGTTGGATTGCTCGTCGGCATAAAAAAACCACCTCTCGTTTGAACTGTCTAGTACAGTTTATTCGACAAGAGGTAAATTCATGATAAAAAAATCAAGCCGCTGCGTTTTGATGGGCCCGGGAGTCTTTCAGGTAAACGCCTACCAAGATGAGGGTCGTCAGGACGCTGTATACGTAAAATGGGGTGGACATCCCTTCATGCCTAAGGGCAGAATGGATGATGCTCATGCTCACGGGTGATAGGAAATTTCCAATATTAGTCGCCACCAAGAAAATGGACATGGCCAACTTGAAGTTGTTTTCGGTTGTTATATCCGCCAGTTCCTCGACGATAAATGGCACAGACCATGCCATGCAGATTTGAGAAATTCCAGATCCCAGAACAAGGAGGAGCAAGTTATTCCCACTTCCAATAATTAAAAAATTAGCAAGCACCAGAGCAAAAATCCCCAGATAAAACACGTTGCACCCCAGCTTGGACTTCAGTTTCCCAAAGGCCGCACCGGCCAGGATAACGAAAAGAGGTTTGATGGCAATGAGGTGGCTGGCATTAAAATCCGAGCCCATGATGCCCTGCGCCATAGCGGGGAAGCGAAGGGCGATGCTGGAAATGTTGATGACGATGGCAATGGAAAGAAGCGCCAAGCCGAACACCGCCAAGGGAAGTTTCTCCCGAACCATCACCCGCTCAATTTTAGGCTCCTTTATATCAGGTACATTCAAAGCAAAGAACAGAGCCAGCGGCCACGCCAGCGCATATATCCCAAAGCTTAAATGCCAGTTAAATTCCATCAAAAATCCGGCAAGCAGCGTGAGGACCACGACCCCGGCGCCTTCCACAGAGCCACGGATTCCAAGGAGGAGGGTGCGTTCCCGGCCGTCGTAAAGGGCGGTAATGTAGCGGATGGCAAGGCCGTTGAACAGCCCAAGCCCGATGCCGAAAATCAGGCGGGCAGCCACCATAACGATGAGTTGCTGGGACAACAGGGGCATAACCCCGGCCAGACCGATAAAGAACAGCCCGCCCATGCACGCTTTTTTAATGCCGATTTTTCGGGCAATGGTATCCGCCGCCAACAGGGCAAAAATTTTGGCGATACTGATTCCCACCATGAGTAGCTCACTTTGGGACTGGCTCAAACCAAAATGCTGGCGAAGCTGCGGCATGGCACCATTCACAGCAATCCCGCTCATAAAGAACATGAAAAGTAAGTGGCGGCTTTGCCAAGCTAAACAGCAGCTTCAATAATTCGTCCAAATGAATGGCATCTTTTTTTGAGATGACAATCTCCTTAGTCCTTTTCTTCGCCACGCAAAACAACTCCACCCTATTATATTACTTCTGACTCCATTATATGATACTTTCCTCTTCGATGGCAATATGTTTCAGGATTTCAATTCTCTCGCTACGCCAACAAAGAGCCTCAATGATACGTTGGATTCTTGCTTCTGTCAATCCCGTATTTTGAACGAGCACTAGACGGATTTCCGACCTAATGGCAATTAATTTATCTTTGTCAAACCAGTTGAAATCCTTGACTAAGGTCGACACATTTCGATAAAATCAGGGTAGAAGCAGGTAGTTCCAAATGTGAAAGCAAGGAAGAAATCCCATGACGGCTCATGGGGATAGAACGGCCAACCCACCATTTATTCAAGAGTCCACGAACGGCAATTCCTTGAACGTTAGTGGTTCCAAGCGGAAGGCGCTTGCTATCGAAGACGGTCAAAACCTTCTCAATCTCCCCACTTTCCTCCGACAAAAGGAACTCCGCTATAGGTATATCTTGTATCATTAATGTGTATTTTTTCATCTCTTCCGCCAATTTCATCCCTCCGATTTTATTGCTAACTGTCCAAGCACAAACAAATAAAATTCTTTTGGTTTTACACGTAAGGAATCATTTTTAAGGGTGAATAATAGTCAATATTCCTGATGATTTTAGCATTCCGTTCACATCATCCGGTAAGTCTTTCATCGCTTCGTACATTTCATCGTTAAACCATACTGCACTATTAAAATCCCAATCAAGATTACCTTCTTCAAATAATTCGTCTTCGTTCAATTCCAACATAAGAAAAAATTCTTCCATTTCAAAGTCCTTTTCCATATCTACTTGATGCGCTTCAAACAAATTCAATAAAAAATCACAAAAAGCCGATTCAACTTCCTCACGGAAATCTTCCCATTCTTCCATTGGAAAGATACCGTTGCCCCATTTTGATTTAAGTTCTAATTTCACTCATATCCCTCCCGTCAGATATTGAAACAGATTGTGTTCCACTGGTTGGGGGAGTAAAAATTCCATGGTGACTACTGACAGCTCTTTACCGTTTTTATCTTTCATAGTTGTTTGCACTGGGCTTCCTTCAATGACGCTTACCTGACCGAGATAATAGAAGTCTGTCCCTTCACCATCTTCTTTTTTGACGAATAAGTCCAAGCGATTCCCATTGGATTTAGAATTGATAATTTCAACAACCTCGCGGGTTTCTAGCGTTCGCTTATTCCTTGAAAACCATCGGAATACTTGGTCACTTAAAAATTCATCCCCATAATTGACTGAAGCTTCGACTTCTTCGTGCTTATGCAACGTAACAAAAATAGGGCAGGTTCCATACTTTACTTTATATCCATAAACGGTAGCCGACTCATCATTTTCCCAGTTTAATAAGCGGCACACATCCTTACGGGAATACTTTTCATAAAGGGTGAATGGCTCCTGTTGATTATACTTCCCACTCCGCTTAATGGCAGTTTCAAGTACATCTTCAACCAATTTCCTAAAGAAATGATTCTTTTCAAGGCTTTCTCGGAAATCTGCTGAAAGAATGAATCCATTATCTTGGAATGTTACGATAGAATTTCCACCATATTTTTTAGTAGCTACTTCACCGAAGAAATCCAGAGTTAAGAAGCGCTTCACCGATTTCAAAGTGGCTTCGCTATCAGGAATTCCCTTTGCTTTAAGGCGCTGCTTATATTGGGACGTTTCCAAAAATGGAATTTTAAGCATTAAGTCCAAAAGAAGTACTTCCTGGAGCCTTTTTCCGTTTAAAATTTCTTTGGAAATCATGGTCAAAAAATGTTGCTCCATAGGAGTTAGAACCGGTACGTCTACTTTCATCTTCGTTAGGAATTGATAATAATTGTCGTAATTATCCATAAGCGTGACGGGATCGATGGACTGCTGCTTAATAAAATCCGATAGCATAGGATTGCGCCCGAGTTGGTATTTTAGATTTTGAAACGCCTCTTTTAATAGTTTCAATGCCGTTAGGTTATTATTGTTAATCGATTTATAAATCTGTTCCTTGGCAATAGCTTCGAAATTAATAGTAGAAACGCCTTTTAAGTAGCTCGTATCCACCGTTCGACGACGAATGTTATCTTTATTTAAGGAACTATCTCCTGAAAGTGCGACTGGAATCAAATAATTATTACGATAATTCCCGATAAAATCAATAATCGTGACATATTCTTTTTCATCGTGCTTCCGAAGCCCTCGCCCCAATTGCTGAATAAAAATGATACTGGACTGTGTTTGTCGAAGCATGACTACTTGATTCACAGAAGGGATATCTACGCCTTCATTCATTATGTCCACCGTGAGGAGATATTGTAGGCGTCCCTCCTCTAAATCCCGAACCCGTTGTTGCCTGACATCTTGAGAATCATCGCCTGTTAAAGCGCATGTAAGAAATCCCCGCTGATTGAGTAAGCTCGAGAGTTCAATGGCTTCTTTTCGGCTGCTGCAAAAAATTAATCCTTTTAAAGTATCTCCGCAAAATCCATAATAATTAACTTTTTCTATAATGTGCTCTACGCGGTCATCGCTGATAAGTTGGGAGAACGAGGTTCCGTCCTCAATCAATTCTCCATCTACCGAAAAATCAGTGACTCCAAAATAATGAAATGGGCAAAGCATATCATCATCAACCGCTTCTTGCAGTCGTATTTCATAAGCAATCTGATAATTAAAAAGTTCATACAGGTTAAAGCCATCTGTTCTTTCTGGAGTTGCCGTCATACCCAATAAAAATTTAGGTTTGAAGTAGTCTATTATTTTTTGATAGGTATTACTACCTGCCCTGTGTGCTTCATCAATGAGAATATAATCAAAATGTTCGACTGCAAATGACTTTAGATTTTCATCTTTTGATAAAGTTTGGACGGAAGCAAATAAATACTTCGCTTCTACTTGCTTGCTAGTTCCAGATAAAATTCCAAAGTCAGAGGATAAGCCACCTAATAATTTATGAAAATCAGACATCGCTTTACGTAAAATTTGCTCTCGGTCACGGCTGATTTACGAACGGAATAAAATGGAAACCAGAATATTTCTCGTTCACTTCATCACTCTTATTGAATAAATTTTCTATATTATTGGGGAGAATTTAGTTAATTGCTTCTAAACTTTACGCTAGAAAAGTCTAAAATTCCTTAAAGCAGCATGATTTTTCATTTTATTACCAAAATATTCCCTTCATAAATCCGCCGTGGCTCTCGGTGCACAATAAAAAGCATTCGTTTTGGCTGATACGCCCTTATTTCAAACGCTGATAGATAAGTTTTACCGGTACCAGTAGCAGAAATAATTAAGGCCCGCTCTTGTCCAGAGTCCCGAACTGAAGCAATTCCAGCTAAAGCAGACTGTTGCATTTTATTAGGTTTTATTTTTAAAGCATCTTTCATAGCATTCACTTGGTACAATGGCTGTATTTCCTGAATTTCTAAAACCTGACTATTACGAGAAATTGGCACATAAATTTTTTCATATGCGCCTATCCACTCTTGATTCAAAGGATAACTCATTTCCCACATTTCTTCAAATTGATTGTTAAAATGGTCAACAATTTCTCCATTTTCATGAGAAGTAAGCTGAATATTCCATTCATGATTGGCTTTTAATGCGTCTTGCGTTAGGTTAGAGCTTCCTACAATTAGCGAGTAGTGTTCTATATGCTTAAAAATATAACCTTTCGAGTGAAAACCTTTCACGTCGGCAATTCTAACTTCCACATTAGTTAGCTTTAAAAGTTCGTGGAAAATTTTCGGCTTATTAAAATTGAGATAGTTGGACGTAATGATTCGACCTTTTATCCCTTTTTCCTTCAAATCCAATAAGTGACTTTTGAACATCGCCAAGCCACTTTCAGTAATGAAGGCAACGGAAAAGAAAAAAGTTTCACACGTTTCCAATTCCTCAATTAAGGACGTCAGTACATACTCATTTTTATCCTTGTTATTCACTAATAATCGCGGTTTGAAGTTTCCCAAATGTGGAATATTTTTATCAATAAAACCCTGTCGAAGAGATAATTCCAAATCTTTTATCAGTGCTGACATACTATCGCCCCTTCATTAATTGCTGAACGGCTGGAATGTCTGCCGGTGCCCACTCTAAAGTACCTAACTCACTAGGTTTAAGCCATTTCACTTCAACGTGTTCAGTCAATGTGGGCATGCTTTCTTTTATCTTGCATTTGAAAGTAGTTAAATGGACGACCCCAAAATCATAGTCATAAATAGTATACTCAACTTTCTCTCCCACTTTAATATCGCATAGCATTTCTTCTTTTATCTCCCGGACAAGTGCCTCTTCAGGTGTTTCGCCAAGTTCAATTTTACCTCCTGGAAACTCCCACAGATATGCCAATGTTTTAGTATTACCTCGCTTAGCACACAGTATGCGTTCATCTTTTATAATAACCGCCCCAACCACGTGAATCTGTTTTTTTATAGGATTCATTCTAATCAACTCCCACTCTTTTTAAACGTTCTGTATCCATCAATTATAACATGGATATCGACAGCCGCCAAAACAATCTGTTTGTTTCTACTCCAACATAATAGAAAACCTCCCGTTTCTTTTTCGGGAGGTTTTCTATTATGTTAGTTGATTACCGTCTCTAAAGCACGGATAACTCCGGACACTTGGCGGCGCATGGATTGTAGCCCGCCTGGTGCGATGTACCATGCTTCTGGGTTCAGGTTGAAGATGTGGCCGTTTTGACCAGCTGTTGTCATGTTGATGATATCGTTAGTAATATCAACTTCATGATTTTCCGGGTCTTGCCCCATCAACAGGTAGTTACGGTCGATAACGAAAATGATTGCTGGGTTTTCGCTGTAAACATACTCGTTGTCTACAACCATCCCGTGGTTTACTGACTGCCCTTCTTCGTTGATTCCAACGTAGGCATCAACATATGGTACTCCAAACACATCGTGGATTACTCCGAAGCGCCCACCAGGTCCGAAGGCTTGCAAGTTGCCATCGTTGTGCATGATGATTAGGGCTTCTTGGTCTTCAAGTTGTGCGGATAGTTCAGCCGCTTCGTCGAATAACGCTAGGATTTCGTCGATGTGTGCTTGTGACTCTTCCTCTACACCAAAGATTTTTCCAAGGTAAGTCTGGTTTTGAACGAATGAACCACGGATATCAGAGTTCACAAGACCTAAGTCGATGGTTGGTGCTAATTCACTTAGTTGGTCGAAGTATCCACGGGCACGCCCTGAAATGATGATTAAGTCAAGGTCATGGCCAGCCATTTCTTCGATGTTCGGGTTGTGAAGGGTACCGAAATCAGCATGGTTTCCCTCACCGAATTGGCTGATTAGGTAAGGAACTGCGTTTTGAGGAAGTCCTACAACGCGATCACCTAATCCTAATAAGTCAAGGCTGTCTAAGATAGCCATATCAAATACAGCAATGTTTTGTGGGTTTAAAGGGACTTCTGTTTCCCCTGAACGGTGAGTTACCGTGATATAACCATTTGAAGTTTCTTCTGCTAATGCTACTTCTTCTGTGTTGTCAGCGACTTCTTCAGTTGCTGGAGCGACTGCGCCTTCTGCTTCTTCAGCAGCTTGCCCGCAAGCACCTAAAATTAAGCTGGCTCCTACAACCAGTGAGTTTAAAAATAATTTCTTCATGTTGACTCTCCTTTTGTCCCATTAGGTCATCCATCCCAATGAGAATGATTTTCTTTATCATTATAACGTTAATCCTCTGTCGACTCTACCACTATTTTCACATTTCCTGTAAATATCTTCGGGTCTTGAATGACATTTAAACAAACGAAGGAAATTAGCATAAAAAAGAGCCTGATTGATAGCACTTCCATCAATCAGGCCCTTTTTGCCATCCAGGGGAGTATTGTTAGCCTCATTCAAAGACCTTTAAGAAAAAGGCTATTGAACCTTCAAAAAATCTGGAGAATTTTTTATAAAATAGGTAGCCTAGAAAAACACCCAAGGTATTTAGAATCAAATCGTCTACCAATACCGTTCTATTGGGCCAACGAGTTAAAAAATTTATCGATAGTTGCGCTAATTCAATACATACTGAAGTGAAAAAACCGTATTGCAGTACTTCATTTAAGCTAAGCACTTTGTTAGTGCGCAAACACAAAAATATCGGTAAGGGAAATAAAAGGAGTATGTTCCCAATTATTGCAGCAAAGGTAAATGGCCATAGATGAAGGGGAGCAGATAACGTATCGATGATTGAACTAAAAGGAAAAATATCAATATTAGCAATCTCTAAATTCGTGAAGTATGTTCGACCTGTATTTAAATAAGTGTAAAAATCTCTTAATTCACCAGTTCTAAAAATATCTATAGGAAGGAGTGTAAAATATACGACAAATAAACTATAAAAAATGAAGATGAAGTCAACTAGATGTTTACCTTTTTTAAAATTCCTCCTTACCGTTTTAGCTTTTGATAAAGAGAGATACCCAACAGCTACTAACACATAGGCGATCGTAAACTCGAATGTGCCAGCATCGAGTGTACCACCATGTGGCATGAAACCACTTACCATGAGGCTTCGAACCGAGCAAAATTTCTTGCGTATGACGTAGTATTGCCATTGGTAAAACGAAAACGATTAGTACCACTATCACCAGCGGTTACATGAGAAGACACCGAAGTAGTACTCGTCCTAAAATTCAGAGAGATGCCTGTCCCAACATTGTCCCATTGATTGGTGAAACTATTTCTTCTCCTTTGCACCCTTATACTTATCGGTGCCCCCATTTGTTGATATGGGGTCATGGTGAAGTCGATTCTTTGATTATTTCGGTTGGTAGTAAAATGAGTTTGACCGTTCAAATAGCCAGCTCTATTGGCTCCATTTGTAATATCAATAAATGAATTCAGCGTTTGCGAAGAAGCAAATACTAGGTTGGTGACAGTGAAAAAAAGCATTGGAATTAAAATAAATTTGAATACTTTCTTCGTGTAATTTTTTGTCATAGTAACCTCCCATTTGATTTTTTTAAGCAAGGTGAATGATTACAAATCGTGAATGATAGATATGTTCAATTCCCAAAAGCTGTTAAACTCTAAATATTAAATACCTGCTTCCGCAATGGCTAAATCGTGAGAAGAGAACTACACTAACGAAAGGATACAACTTTTGCTAATTCCATAGATACCTCTGTAGCGCCTTTGCCTGAATGACACCTGCACCTGCAACTACACTGGGACAGTCAAGGCAAGTAAAGTTCTTTAAATATTCTCCATATCAAGCTCCTCCAGTCTTCAAAACTACAATATAACCGCTTTATATTTCGATGGTATCAAATTAAAATTGAAAAAAATGTCGAATCTTGGTTGAAGTATTAATTATTATTTTCACAAATTTTAATCAATATAAAACCACTCAATCACTTGAATTTTCTAGTGATTGAGTGGTTGGTTCAGCTATTAGTAGTTGTCGCGCGCAGCTTCTGCTTCTAGTTCTGCTGTGGCACGTTCAGAGCGGATTGGCTTTCCATTAATCAATTTGGAGTTCAGCTTGCGGATGATTTGGCTCGCATAAGCTTTATCTACATTAAGGAATGAGCACTTTTTCGTTACGTCAATATCACCGATGGCACGGGATGGGATGTCGCTTTTCTTCGTAATCATGCCAACGAAGTCTTTCGCACGGACTTTATTTTTAGAACCCACGTTTACGAATAGACGGACTTCGTTGCGGCGTGGGCCTTTAGAAGTACGTTCGCGCGGTCCACGGTCACCAAATGAAGCCACTTCTTCGATGTAGGCGTACTGCTTTTCACCTTTACCGACTGTCAAGCGTAAAAGCCCGGCAGCGATTTGCTCCATGGTGAACCCTTGCTCCATGATTTGGGCAAGCATTTCGTTTTCTTTAGTGAAGTCAGCACCTTCGATGTTTAATTGGTCAACTATTTCTTGGATTGCATTTCCAGAACGCTTCGCACGGATTTCCTCCACAGTCGGCACGTTCATTTTCGTCATTTTTGACTTCGTGAACGATTCGATACGGCGAACGCGGAACATGTCCTTACCGAATACGAAAGTGATGGATAGACCTGTCATACCTGCACGGCCAGTACGCCCGATACGGTGAACGTAGTTTTCCTCATTTAGAGGGATATCGTAGTTGAATACCGCTTCAACGTTAGAAACGTCGATACCACGGGCTGCAATATCAGTCGCAACTAGGATGTTAACGGTTTTCTTACGGAAAGAGTTCATAACCCGGTCACGCTGCGCTTGTTTCAAGTCACCGTGAAGCCCTTCAGTTACATAACCTTCTTCTTGAAGTTTGGAAACCAGCTCGTCTACCTCACGTTTTGTGTTGGTAAAGACGATTGAGGACGTAAGCCCCATCATGTCGATGGTACGGATCATGGCCTGAAGGCGGTCATGACGGCGCACTTCAATGTAGTACTGGTCGATTTTTTTATTGGAAAGCTCCTCAGAAACCACTTTGATGATTTCAGGATCTTTTTGGTAAGTACGGGCAATGCGCAGGATTTCTTGCGGCATTGTCGCAGAGAACATAACAGTTTGGCGCTCAGCAGGTGTTTTTTCAAGGATTGTTTCGATATCGTCCTTGAAGCCCATGTTAAGCATTTCATCCGCTTCATCCAAAACCAATACTTTAAGGTTCTGAAGTTTCAATGTCCCGCGGTTCATGTGGTCCATGACACGTCCTGGCGTACCAACAACGATGTGGACCCCGCGTTTAAGGGCACGGATTTGAGGGTCGTAAGACGCCCCACCGTAGATAGCTAAAATTTGGATGTCGCGCATTTTTTTCGCGAATTTTTTCGTTTCGTCATGAACCTGGTTGGCAAGTTCACGGGTCGGGCAAAGGACAAGTACCTGTACGTCACGGCTAGATGTGTCGATTTTTCCTAAAAGTGGCAACATAAAGGCAGCAGTTTTACCTGTCCCTGTTTGCGCCTGTCCGATAATATCTTGTCCTGAAGCCACAACTGGGATTGCCTGAGCCTGGATTGGAGATGGTTTAACGTATCCCATGTCCTCGATTGCTTCTAAAATTGGTGCGGATAAACTTAAATCCTTAAATAATACTTCTTCCATTATATACTTCCTTCCTTCTCGAAGGCCGCCCTGTCTAGCGCCTTCATCATCATCAAATTTTTACGTTTCGCAAAGACCTGTTTGGCGTCTTGCAGAAGTCCATTACAAAAAAAAATCCCTACAATAAGGAGACGCTAGACAGGCAATATCAACAACGTAAATGAACACAATCACTTACATTCTGGGTAATTCAACGAAAGTGTCTACTTATTATACAATGAAATTTTTTCATTTGCAACATGATAACGTTTTTCTTTTTCCGAATCCGACAAATTCCGACGAGCGACTTGGGATTAATGCTTTGGCTTCCCGATATTTGAAACGTGGCTTGCCCGCAAAAAAACTGTTGCACAAACCGCAACAGCCTTTTTACTTTTGGGTACCTCTAATAACTCGCTTTGCCCGAATTTTCGAGGATTTTTTCGTCCAGCCTAGGAAGTGAAAATGCTTCTACGGTGCTTACGACCTTGCGCTCCTCGGCGCAATAAAGATTAAGAGCATTGCAGTGAACTGGAGGTTCATGGCATTTTTACTGGCAGGGTCCCCGCCCTTCCGTAGGAAGGTATCCTCCTTTGGTGGGCTATAAGGATGGGCGGAAAAAGACCGCAAAGGCGGGTGAATTGGAGTTATTAGAGATACCCTTTTATCCCCTCATGCGCCATAGGTCGTTGATGAAGGTGAAGACGAAGAGCCCCATGAAGAGGAAGAAGCCTACCATGTGGACGGCGCTTTCCACCTTGACGGGAATGCCCTTCTTGAAGAATGCCCCTGCCGCTACGAATAATAGCCGTCCCCCATCCAGGGCTGGCAGGGGCAACAGGTTGAAAATCCCTAAGTTCACGTTGATGACGGCTGCTAGCAACAGCACTGCGTATATGCTGTGATGGGCGACCATGGATGCCATTTGATAGACCCCAAGGGGGCCCGATAATTGAGAAACGCCCACTTCACCTGTCGCCAGGCTCCGTAACGAGTCCACTAAGGAATTGAACACCTGAGTGAACCTTCCAATGCCGAATTCAAAAGCATAGCCCAAAGAAAAGTTATAGGTCGTTACTACCTCAACCCCTACTTGGGAAATCTGCTGGCCGTTATGAATGCGGCTGCTCGGGGTGATGGTCTTTTGCAAAACCTCGCCATCGCGGATCAGCTCCACTGTGGCGACCCCTGGCGTTTGATGGATAGCCGCAATCAGTTCCTCGCCGTTGGTGATGGGCATTCCCTCGTAACTGATGATCAAATCGCCGGATTCAAGCCCCGCAACGGACGCTGCCTCCCCTGGAATAACCCTTGACAACTCGTTGGTAATGGTTGGCTGTCCTTGAAACAGGCCGATGGATAAGATAAATAGGAACGCTAACGCAAAATTCATCACTGGGCCTGCCAATAAAATAATAGCCCGGGCCCACCTTGGCTTCGCTTCAAAGCAACCATCATGGGAATCCCCTTCCAGGATGGAAGCCATGGCCACAAAGCCCCCGATGGGCAAAAGCCTTAAAACGTAGTCGGTTTCCTCTTTTTTGAACTTCCACAAAGCAGGCCCCATGCCAATGGAAAACTCCGGCACTGCGACCCCAAATTTTTTAGCTGCCAGAAAGTGCCCAAATTCATGGACGAGCAATCCCAGCCCAATAACCAGCATAAAACTAAGTAAGCCTATCACGGAAAAACCTCCTCAAGGGTGCCTCTTATAACTCGCTTTACCCGGATTTGCGAGGATTTTTTCGTCTAGCCGAGGAAGTGAAAATGTGGTGAAGTGGAACTTCATGGCATTTTTTCTGGCAGGGCCCCCGCCCTTCCGTAGGAAGGTATCCTCCTTTGGTGGGCTATTAGGATGGGCGGAAAAAGACCGCAAAGACGGGTGAATTGGAGTTATTAGAGGCACCCTAACTCTGTAATTACTTAATTATATGCGGGTGGATTCCCCCTCATGCCCATTCAAATGAAAGAAAGAAAGTAGCATGATTTTCAAAAGGGAATAAATGTGGTATAATGGGGTTATAATCTGCCTATGGAGGTGCTTTTTTTATGTTAACTGTGTCTGGATTGAGTTTGAGGTTCGGCGATAAGAAGTTATTTGAGGATGTGAACCTGAAGTTTACGCCTGGGAATTGTTATGGGGTCATCGGTGCCAATGGTGCTGGTAAATCCACATTTTTGAAAGTTTTGTCAGGTGAGGTGGACTCCAATAGCGGGCATGTTTCTTTCGGGAAAGATTTGCGTATGTCCGTTTTGAAGCAGGACCACTATGAGTACGATGAATTTAAAGTTTTGGACACGGTTGTCCGCGGGAATGAGCGTTTATTTGCCATCAACGAGGAAATGAATGCCCTTTACATGAAGGAAGATTTCAATGACGATGACGGAATGCGAATTGCCGAGCTTCAAGGAGAATATGCTGAACTGGGCGGATGGGAATCTGAATCTGACGCTGCCAACTTGCTTCAAGGGCTTGGGATTGACTCAAGCTTCCATGATAAATTAATGTCCGAGCTGACAGGTGCCGAGAAAATCAAGGTATTGCTTGCCCAGGCCTTATTTGGAAGCCCTGATATCCTTATCCTCGATGAGCCTACCAACCACTTGGACATCAAGTCCATCAACTGGTTGGAAGAATTCCTCATCAACTTCGAGGGTACTGTTATTGTCGTATCCCACGACCGTCACTTCTTAAACAAAGTTTGCACCCATATTTGTGACGTGGACTTCGGTAAAATCAAGCTATTTGTCGGAAACTACGACTTCTGGTACGAGTCCAGCCAGCTTCTTAACCGCTTGGCGAAGGACCAAAACCGCAAAAAAGAGGAGCAAATCAAGGAGCTTCAGGCCTTTATTGCCCGTTTCTCCGCCAATGCTTCCAAATCCAAGCAAGCAACTTCCCGTAAGAAATCATTGGATAAAATCAACTTGGAAGAAATGGAAGCTTCTAGCCGCCGCTACCCATTCGTTGGCTTTAAACCAGAGCGCCAGCCTGGTAATGATATTTTAATGGTGGAAGGCTTGACTAAAACCATTGATGGCGTTAAGGTGCTAGATAATGTCAGCTTCATGGTCGGCAAAGATGATAAAATCGCCTTTGTCGGGGATGAGATTGCCGTTACCACTTTATTTAAAATCCTTAACGAAGAAATCAAGCCGGATGCTGGGACTTTCAAATTCGGTGTGACCATCACGACAGCCTATTTCCCGAAAGACAACTCCGAATTCTTCCAAGGTTCTGAATTGTCCTTGGTTGACTGGCTGCGTCAATATTCAAAAGACCAGACGGAATCTTACCTGCGAGGGTTCTTGGGACGGATGTTGTTCTCCGGTGAAGAGGCCCTGAAAAACGCAGCTGTATTATCCGGGGGCGAAAAAGTCCGTTGCATGCTTTCCCGCATGATGATGAACGATGCCAACCTGCTAATGCTGGACCAACCGACCAACCACTTGGATTTGGAGTCCATCACGGCACTTAACAACGGGCTTCGCGACTTTACTTCCAACGTATTGTTCGCATCCCACGACCACCAATTCATCCAAACCATCGCCAACCGCATTATCGACATCCAACCAGATGGAAGCATTGTGGACAAGTCAACGACTTACGACGAGTACCTAGACATGAAGTTAGGGGCTTAATTTTACATAAAAAAATAGCAATCCCGAAAACCGTTGGGATTGCTATTTTTGTTTTTTAGCCCATAAACTCACCTTTGATTGAACGCCTTTTAATTACTCAATGATGTTCCTGGCAGTTTGCAAGAAGGATTCAAAACTGATGACTCCTTGTTGATAAGTGGCATATAACTCCTCAATTTCTTGTAATCGTGGCAAGTAGTCATTTGTGTTGGGATGCATAAAAAAGAGCTGTTGTATGAGTTGATAATTCTCAAATTCCAGCCAGAATTCAGCTGAATTTAGGAGTGGGAACTCCCTTGTAAACCATGAATTATAAAACATTATATTTACACACCCCGGCACATCTAAGACCATGCAAGAGGATTGACCGGCGACAAAATTTTCTTGCCGTGAGTTATCGGAGGTGAAGGTTGCAGGCGAACTAAACACATAATTTTCAAAAACAAAATAGTTAGTCAAACGTCCGTCTACAAAATCAACGTGTACATCGCGGTCAAATCCATGAAAAGAGAAGCCTTGAACACTCCCCTCTCCTTCCCAATTGTTTGTAAGACCTTCTGACTGATGGGGAACCCCCATAATTCCCATCACCTCTTGTACACTTTGGCCGGTTCGAAGTTGAGAAACACTCTCGGAGCTAATATTTGATGGCAAAACATTAAACAATTTCCAAACACTAGTAACTAATTGATTCTCTGTACCTATACGGAGGGTTTCTCCACGCGAGTTATGCCATTGCATGAAGCCAAACACTGCATCTTCACCCATTTCATCTGGCATTATTTTCAAGCTATCAATGACTTGGTCCCGGCTCATGCCCAATTGAATTAAGCCAAAAACTTCGCTTGGAATCAATTCCCCATCAGGAATTGGAGTTTGATGGGAATTTTTTTCTGATGATGCGGGGATAATCGCTGGCACAACCCCATTGTCCAACATAATTGCGAAGACGTCGACTTCTCCAAAATCAACCACTGCATTATTCAAAAAGGCGACGGTTCGATGACTTCCTGACGTCGGGTCTAACCAGCTTTGATCCAATAGGATTTTATTGTTTGGCAACAGGCTCGCCCGCTCAAAAGCAGGGTTTCCACTAAATAAAGAGATGACTTCATCTCGTTCCATCCCCAATCCTACTTGGAAAAACAATCTATCGTCTACTAACCGGGAATTATTTAACCTCTGGTGTTGGAAGGAAGCAGAAATGGCAAATCCATCTTCAAATAGAATTTGGATGTCTCTCCAATTACCGAAGGAAGAGCCTTCTTCCCTCCATGTCATCCGGCTAATTCCCTGATGGTACTCATCACTTTCCCCTAATATTTCTTCTGCCTCACGTTGGGTCATACCGATAAATAGCCTAGAAAAATTCTCGATGCTCACTCGGTCTGGGCCACTCTGGCTCACGTTTTCAATAGTAAATGGCTCTAGCATTAATCCGGACAAGTTGGCTTGGAAGTTGTGGGTGGAGTAGGTGAACCAAAATAATAAGGAGGCCATTACGGGCAGCCAAAACCATTTTTTCTCGTAGAATGGGGTCCGTTGCGGGATTTTGGTATGCGTGTGCCCACAGAAGGGACACACTTGCTGATTACATGGCGCCCCACATTCCTTGCATGTCCCCCAGTTGTGCTCGCTATGCTCGAAGAACCAACTCAAATTGGAATTTTCAATGGCATGGCGGTAAAATACCGAGTTGAGCAACCACGAATAGGGAACCAAGACAACCAAGGTCACTAACGAGATGACTAAAGATACAGTGGGAGAACCCCCGTCCATGAGATAAACTACGTTAGCAACTAAAATAGCAGCCGTAATCAGTACCGGAATGGCTGATACCACGAAAAATTTTCCCATTTTCCCTTTCATCATTTTACGGCTGAGGGTGATGGCTTCAAATACGCCAATCTCTGGATATTCTTTTAACAAATAGGTTGCTTGGGAATATGCTAACCCCTTTACGATACCGGGAACGACCAGCAGCAGGCTCCATAATGCGGTGAATATCGCCATGTAAAATTGGCTTCCTGTCATCTTTAGGTAATGCTTCCAAGAGTCAAAAAGCTTCCAGTTTTTCTCTTTATTGTCATGTAAATCAAGGTAAAACCATTGTACCCCTGAAAACAAGACGGTAAAAACCAAAAAAGTACCGAGATACCATAACCAGGGCTGCCTCACCAGTACAAGCAATAGTACATAGGTGACTATGAGCCACAATCCAACCATCACGCGACCAAAGTTTTTGGTGTAAACTGTCCATGCATCTTTATAAATTTGAGAAATCTTTACCTGCATTCTCCCCACTCCCTCCATAATGGATTAATTATATCAAGCAAATCGCCATACACTTGTCGAATTTTGCTGAATAGGCACACAAAAAGCGAAGGCACCCAATGCCTTCGCTTTTATAATATATTCCCAAGCTCCCTGAGTTCGTCCTCGCTTAAGGGACGGCCTAGCTCTTTCATCACTTGGATAATGTAACCATGATGGGTTCTTTTCTCTTCTTCCACTAACTTGGGATTCAATAGATGATAACCGGTGGATTCCCGTTTCACGCGTTTGGCGAATGATTCTTTTTCTGGGGGCGTCATTTTCCATCACACTCCTTATCATCCTTCTTGATACCATAAATACTCTTCCAAAATCCAGTTGTTTTCATAAATGATAGTCGCCGCTTCCACTCCGACATAACGGATATGCCAGGGTTCGTATATAAAGCCGGTTTCGGCTTCGCGGCCTTCTGGGTAACTGACGATGAAGCCGAAGCGGTGGGCATTGTCCCTCACCCAAAGTCCTTCGGGTGTTGTAATGAATGCCCCATAAAGCCCTCCTGCAAATTCCACGGTGGATAAGTCCAGGGCAAGGCCTAATTGATGTTCGCTATGACCTGGGACGGCGCTGAACCTCATGGCTTCTGCCCGACCGTACCTGCTGACCCAGTGGTAAAAAAACAAGGTTTGCAACTCGTAGGAGCGGTAACCTGACGATGCGATAATCCGGTGTCCTGCGAGGGCTGCTTCTTGAAACATGTCCTCTACCGCACGAGCCGCAGTGGACCTCATCAAGTGATGGGTTCCCCCTCTGACCCGCAGGCTTTCCACGTTGACAGGCGACAGGTCCCGCGGCTCGAAGCTGTTGGAAGCCCGCTGGCAACGGTTCACCAATGCTAAATAAGATAGCGCTTCTTCATCGCTGAGGATAGAGGCTCCGGCATGGTCTGCCTGCCCGCAAAATTGAACGGGGTTTGGGACAGGGTTTGGGACGGGCTCGGGCACTATGATTTCTTGGGGTAGGACTGCTTCTTCCCTCGGATGATAGGAAGGTTCGCTAAAAGGCACTTCCTCCAACTCCACCGGACTAGCCTGCGTACACGCCCACAGAAAAAGGAACGTTCCAAGCAAGCCTATTTTTAGCATATTCACCATATCATGTCCTCCTCGTTAGTAATTCAGTTGAAATAAGGGCTGTCAGCGGCGAGGCAAGGACAATCCCGAAGCTCCCAGCAAGCCCTTTGATAATTTCCATGGTAATTTCGTCGTTATTAATGAACTGATTGAAAGAAACATCCCTGGCGTACATAAAGATTATCAGGGACAGGCTGCCACCGATGAATGCCAATATTAAGGTACTGGACATCGTCCCCATCACATCGCGGCTCACATTAAACCCTGCCCTAAACAATTCTTTTCTGGAAATTTGAGGGTCTGCCAGCTTGACTTCCTCCATCGCGGAAGCTACCGACATGGAAGTATCCATCACAGCCCCGATGGAGGCCACCAATACACTGCTGATAAATAGACCCTCCATCCGGGTGCCCTCAGCCAAGTGAAAGATTGCCCGGTAATTCCCAAGGTTATAGCCGTTGATGCGGGCCAGGTTCCCAGCGACATAAGCGAAAAGGGCGGCGACCATGACACCGCTTAAACAGCCCAAAATGGAAGCCACTCCCTTAGGGGTCAATCCCGCCAACAAAAATATGGTAGCAACCGTCACCAGTCCCAATACAAGCAAAGTCATAGGGACGATGGGAAATCCAGCAGTAATAAGGGGGATGAGCAAAAAAATGACGCAGCCGATAGTGAAAACAAGCCCCAGTGCAGACAAGACCCCCCGCTTCCCTCCAATCACGCATAAAAATACTAAAAATAATCCCGAAGCCCCCAATAGCAAAGACGAACGTTCAGGGTAGCGGACTTCTGCGATCAATACATCCCCTTCAAATTCAAAAATCCTGACGGAAACACGGTCTCCTGCTTCAAACCTAACATGAGCTGGGGAACTCATATGATAAGGCGCTTCAAGTACTCTTCCGGCAAACAACCCCCTAAGGATTTCCACTTCATAAGTCAGAGTGCCCCTTGGAAAATGAGTGACGCCTGGGTCATTAATAGTCTCATCGGAAACCACCCGTAAAATCTGCCCACTGCTGTACACGATTTCAGGGTTTTGCCCCACCTCTTCGACTGATGGCCGATGACCGAGGCGGAATAATGCTAAAAATGTAGTTAATATCAAGGTAATTACAATAATTTTATTCCTTAAGCCAGTCCCCATAGCTAAATCCCGTGCAAATATTCTTCTAAAATCCATTTATTTTCAAAGATGTCCGACGCCGCATCAATTCCTACAAAACGAACATGCCATGGCTCATAGGCAAAACCTGTTTCTGCTTCCCTCCCATAAGGGTAACGGATGATAAAACCGAAGCGGTGGGCATTTTCCCGAAGCCAAATCCCTTCAGGCACATCCCCAAACCTTTGCTCAAGGGCTCCGCCAATGGAAGCCGATGAAATATCGAGGGCCAATCCGGTTTGATGTTCACTATGCCCTGGGCGTGCGCTCCACCTATCGGCTTCTTCCACCCCCTTATCCAATACCATGCCATGATAAATAGATTCCTGTGTGAAATAGGAACGGTAGGTACTCCTTGCCCAAAGCAAAAGCCCCGCCTCATCAGCCGCAGCCTGGAACATTTCTTCAAGGGCGGTCGCAGCATCCTCGCGCATCCATAAATCATAAGCAGGTTGATTGTAATTTCCCAGCACGTTTATCGGGCGAAGGTCTGCGGGTTGAAAATCCCAGGATAATTGGCGGGATTTATTAACCAATACTAACAAATCTGATGGATTTTCAACCAAGCGGATGTTCTCATAAAAAGGGTCGGGCTGAAATGGCGAGGGCGTTTCTGGAACTTCTGTCACCGGAACAGGAACCGGGCTTGGCACGACTAATCCGTCAGCAACCCGTACGTTTCCTATAAAGTTCCCACCTGCATAGCCCATTGCCACCAATGTCCCTACGGTCAATATAAAATTCCTAAACTTCCTCATCCCCTTGCCTCCAGCTCATAATTTGCCTTAATTATACCACGTTTCGACAGCCATTTGTGATTATTTTTCGGATTTTTGCTATTTTGACTGCCAGTATTTGAAACGTTCACTAGTGGAAAATGTGTATTTTTTGTGTGACTAAACCAAATATAGTTGTAAAATCTGTAAATAATGGAGGTGTTCCCTTGTCCAATCCTGTCAAAAATGTTAAGATTACTTGACTTTAAATTCCGGTTAGGGGGCAGCAGCCATGAAAAAATCGAAAGACCTGCTTAGTGTGGGGATGCTTTACCAGACGGCCAATGCCATTGCGGGTATGTTTGTCAACGTTTTCCTTATTCAAGTGACCAATGACCTGGGGCTTATCATTATGCAAAATATCCTGTTTGCCGCTTCGTTGCTCGGTGCTTTCTTACTGGGTTCCAAGCTATTGGCGAAAGTGGACATTATCAAAATTTTACGCTTCGGGGTTTTATCGAATATGCTTTATTTCCTGATTATTTTAATCCTTCAGGAGAACACGGCACCGTTTTTAATTCCATTGGGGTTATTCAATGGAGTTGGGCAAGGATTCTTCTGGTTTTCCTATAATATTTTGCTGGGACGCTTGCTGACGGATGACGAGCGGGGGAAATTCTTTGGGGTGAAGCAGTCCTTTGAGAACTTGTTTGGGATTGTAACCCCTATGGTGGCAGGCTTTGTCATTACCCGCTTTAGCGAGCTGACCGGCTATTATGTCCTGTTTGGGACTTCCGTCATCATGTTTATTTTCGGGATTTTGCTGAGCAGCCGAATCCAGACGTTCACTTCCGACGAAAAGATGAATTTCTTGCCGATTTTGAAACTTCGGGGCAACAAGTATTGGAACTCGCAATTGTTTTTAAATACGACCATGGGAATGAGCACTATGATTCATAATCAGATTTTCATTGTTTTTGCTTTTCATATCCTTCGTAACGAACAGCGGATGGGCAATTACAATTCCCTGATTGCCGTGGTCGGGGTTTTAAGTTCCATGTGGCTCGCCCGCAACTTGACTTCCAAGAATGAGAAGAAGTTGAGCATAATTTCCGCATCCGTATTTATGTTGGGGTTGACGGGTTTGGGGGTGTTCGCCAATGAGGTCGCCTACGCTGTGGCCGCGGTCGCCGTGGGATTCTCCTTGTCGTGGAACATGAGCATCGGGCAGTCCATGAAGTACAAATTGTCCACATTGGGCGGAGACGGGTTCAGCCAAGACGAGTACATTATCGCCGCCGAGTTCCCCACCGCCCTGGGACGGATTTTGGGGTTGGGGATTGCGTTGGGGGCCGCCCTGATTTTGGAAGAACAACTAGCATACCGTTTGCTGATGATTTTGAATGGTAGCCTTTGGCTGATTAATTACGTGGCGATTCAAAAGCAGGTAGGGTGGTTGCAAGACAGCCCGCCGAAAAGTCGATTACGCCAAAAACCACTGAAGGGTTGATTTTCAGTGGTTTTTTTAAAAATTTTATGACTGATTCTCTGGAGTAAATTTATCCCCTAGCTCTTAAAAATACTGTCGCTTCCCAAACCATAAGTAATGTCCAGTATAGGCCGTAGGTATTACCCAATAACGGGAGGCATACAAAAATCCTTTTCAAATTTCGATAACGGTGATTAGTAATTAAAGAGCACAGCTTTATACAGAGAATCAGCATAGGTACTAAAAGCAATGTGAGCAAGAGATAACTCAAATGGAAAAACCCAATGACATTAATTCCGATATAGTCTCCGTATAGAAGATAAGCAGTTAAAAATACGCTAGCCATCGAAAACCCAAGGTAAATAATCTTATATGTTTTGATTTTTGACTTTCTCGCTATCATAATGGTCTATGAAATCCTTGGCTACGTAAACGCCGTTGCCTAGCAACCGTCATTTCAGACGAAACATGAAGTCCATTACCTCTCGATAAACCATTATTTACAGCTGTGTTATTCCAGCGGGTATTAAAGCTCGCTAATGTAGGGGCTCCATTTTGACCATCAACCCTTCCCCAATGGTTATTCCACAAATCCATCTGTTCGGATCTACCGCCCGCAGTATTAAAACCTCCTTCGCTTGTACTTAACCAAAGAGTTTCATTCATATTAATAAAGTCTCGACGCATCCGACGAATCCAAATAATTTGAGTGGCAGTAGGACCAGCTAGGCCGATATTCATAGGGATTCCATTAAGGACATATGCATGGCGCCAAATAAAAGAAGCGATTTCGCGATACGTTGTAAATATACGTGCGTTTCGAACACCTACGGTATTATTCCTAACCAAACGTCCATTCCAAACCCAATGTCGATATGCATCCTCTCTATTTCCTCCAGCAGCCCAACGTTGTTCTATTCTTGTCCTAACAGCATCTGCCCATGCTACGGCTCCGACGGCTTCTATCGTATTTCGAGTAATTAGCGGCATTCCCGCCTCAGTAGCAAGCCAACGGGTCATTCGTTCTACCGAGGGATTGCCAAAAATTGAAGATGCCAATGCCTGGATATTTTGGTATTGCCTTTTGTATGTTATCAGTTCGTAGGCTTCCTGAATATCCTCTTTCACTGCATCTAAAGCCGCACCGCGTTTTCTTAAAGCACTTGGATGTTCAATGACGTATTGTTCCCATAAAAATTCAGGTGATAAATTAGTCCAAAAATACTCTTCTTCTAAGGCTAAAGCATCACGTTCTTGTTCAACTTGAATAAAATATTCCTCGGGCAACTGAGCAATTTCAGCTTGCAGTTTTTCCATCCAAATATCTCCAAAGGCTTTGGACGCTTCGTCAGTAAACTCAAAAAACACCTCCCCATAGTTTGTGTCAAAAAACATATGCCATAAATCACGGATATTCTCTAATGTTACAATAAAATCAGGATTTTGAACAAGAGTCTCCTCGTAATGAAGTTTTCCAACTTCACTATGAGCACCTTCCGCAGCGGCAATTAATTCCATCTGAGGGGCAAGTACCCCTGTCAGCGAAGCAACCGATAAAGTTGCAATCAACCCTCGATTAAAGTTACTTTTAACTTGTTTGTTTTTCATACTTTTCCTCCATTCAATACATTCGACTTTTCAGGCGCTTCGCTGAATCGTATGGGTAACCCTGTTTCATGGTATAATGGTTTTTGAGGTGATTTTAAAATGGAAAAAATGCTATTTGAATCTGCACTAGGGATTGAAAAACCATTATACATAAAAACAA
>Ga0268261_10000330_pt1 | contig 29487 bp, 28 predicted proteins | sample TergutNc150P1_FD_190353 | JGI IMG/M metagenome (GOLD analysis project Ga0268261, IMG submission 190353) | Nasutitermes corniger P1 segment gut microbial community from laboratory colony in Florida, USA - Nc150 P1 (SPAdes) (version 2) | ecosystem: Host-associated > Arthropoda: Insects >... | reverse complement strand
GAACGAGAGAGCGCGACTCGACACAGCTGACGTCACCGCCTGAGCAGGCGAATGTCGACGCGTCAGCGAATAACGTATACGTGATGCTAGCTAACTTCAGTCAGGAGAAACTGACCTTACCCAAGGCTACAGTCCTTGGCCTGGCTTAAGAAGTATCCGAGGCCTTGATAGATCGGATAAATATCGAGAAACCGCAGGGTACAGGGTCTCCTAATAGCCCTCAGATGGGAGCCAGGAATAAAGCCCTGTATGACAAACTGCTGGGAGGAAGGCTAGATCATTTAAAAAAGAACGAGAAACGTCTTATAGAGCCCGGGTTGCAGAAGTATGCGCACGTGTTCCATGACGAAGAGACGAATGATTTCAAGTCCACGGACGTGATCGAACACGAAATTGTGGTGACCGATCCGACACCTATAAGGCGTCCACAGTACAGGAACCCATACGCACTACTCGGAGAAATGGAGTGTCAAGTGAATAATTGCTCCAAAAAGGGGTAATTAAGAAGAGCCATTCTCCTTGGTCAGCCCCTGCGATACTCGTTCCCAAGAAAAGTTTGGACGGAAAACCGAAGTTTAGTTTTTGTGTAGACTTCCTCGCGTTGAACGCAGTGACCAAGTTCAAATACTTTTCTGTGTTAGATTGTTACTCCGGATTTCGGCAAATTCATATCTCGGAGGAACACAGAGAGTTAACAGGCTTTACGGTACCATCGGGTCACTATGAATTTAACCGCTTGCCTTTTGGCCTAAATAATTCACCAGCGAATTTGCAGAGGCTCATGGACATTGTCCTAAAGGACTTAGTTGGCACGGACTGTTGCATTTACCTTGACGACCTTATTCTGTTCTCGAAAACGGCAGAGGAACACGCGGAGAAACTCGAAAGACTGTTAGAGAGATTCGAAAGGGCAAATCTCCAATTACACCCCGGGAAATGCGTGATCGCCCAACCCCAAGTGAAATATTTGGGCTATGTATTGTCAGAAAAAGGAGTCTCCGCATCCTCAGACAAAATAGGTGCAGTCAGGAACTATCCGACCCTCCGGAACGCGAAAGACGTTAGGGCATTCCTGGGACTCGCGTCGTTTTACAGAAGACTCGTGCAAAAATTTGCAGAAATAGCAAAACCGCTTACGAAATTAACCCGGAAGGGACAAGAATTCCACTGGGGCCCTAGCCAGCAAGAGGCGTTTGATGAGTTGAAAACGAAACTCTGTACCACCCCAGTTCTAGGGTACCCAAATTTTGAACTACCGTTTATTTTGACGACTGACGCGTCAAAAGTGGCGGTAGCGGCTATTCTGTCGCAAGTGCAGAACGGGCTTGAACGCCCAGTCGCGTACGCTAGCCGACAGCTGAACAAAGCAGAACGGGCTTACTCAGCTTCAGAAGCGGAGCTACTCGCTTTAGTATGGGCAGCCAAACATTTCAGATGTTACCTTTATGGCAAACGCTTCACGGTCAGAACAGACCATGCAGCCCTTACATACCTGAAAACTTTTTCGGACACGAACGCGAAACGTATGCGTTGGTCCACAAGACTATCGGAGCTTGATTTCATAGTCGAACATCGAGCCGGGACTAAAATACCCCATTTCGATGCCCTAAGCAGGCATGTGGGCACCATCTCGAGTGTGACTCAGTTGAGCCCTGAGGAGATACTTGACGAGCAACGTAAAGACGAATTATGCAGAGGATTAAAGCCCGGTAGTTACTCCAGCCGGCAAGAATTCTTCTATGACGACCAAGGCCTCATATACAGGCGACAGAGGAATAGAAAGCATCAATTGCTTGTTACCGGGGTCTTAGTAAAGACGGTGATTCGAGAAAATCACGATCCTATTTACGCGGCGCACCCTGGCGTGAAACGCACCTGCGAATTACTTAGGCTTAATTTCTGGTGGCCTAGAATGCTTAAGTCGGTAGAGGAATACGTTAACGAGTGCGACTCGTGTCAGCGGCGAAAGGGAAGCCACGAATATAAGGTCCCTCTCGGCGACCCTGGCAATCCAACAGCTCCATTCGAAGTCATTTCAATGGACATCACGAGTCCACATTCTCTGACCCCGCAAAAACAGGTATCTGTTAACCTTTATAGATCATTTTTCGAAATATGCGGAGATATTCCCCATTGAGGATCAGTTCGCACTGATATGCGCCAGAGTATATGCCTCGCAGATTGTTACGCGACACGGCAGCGGGTCAAAATTAATAACGGATCAGGGTTCGGCCTTTATGTCTTCATTTTTTAATGAAACATGCAAGATACTGGGAATACAGAGGTCCCAGATGTCTAGCTATCACGCTATGAGTAACAGGCAGGTCGAAAGACTCCACCGGACCCTCCACACAGCCCTCTCCCATTACGTGAATGTCTCACACAGATTGGGACTTAAAACTGCCCTACTTTCTGTGGGCTTATCGTGCGACGCCGCACTCCACCACAGGCTATAGTCCTTTCTTCCTCTTGCACGGCAGGGAAGTGGTCACCCCTGCCAACGAGAACTTAAGGCCAAAGGTCCCTAAGCCAACACGAGGCCCTAAACTTATTGAGAGCTTGAAAGCTAGTTTAAGGCAGGCGTACAGTGCAGTAGCCCGAGCCAACAGGAAGTCCTATGTAGCAAACAAAGAGCGTTATGATAAACGTGCGAAACTTCGCAGCTTCGAGGTAGGCAGTTACGTGTACCTTTTTAAACCCGCTCGCAAGCCGGGATTGTCAAAAAAAATCTTTTCTGTTTGTTCAGGCCGTTATCGGGTCACGGCGAAATTGTCAGAGTTGAATTACGAGATATTAGGTCAAAGCGGAAGAAAGTATGTGGTCCATTTAAGACGGTTAAAGGCATGCCACGGCACCGCCGGCAGCGATTACCCTCCCGCGGCAAAATGGCCGCGAAGGTCAAGACAGAAGCGAGACACGATGTTTCGGCCCGACACAGAAACTGATACGTGTCCCACGGCCATCTTGGCCTACCAATTGGCCAGCGATAAAACACTTGCAGATGACTCCCCCTCTACACCGCCTGCTAGCCCGCTGGCCTCGCGTCCAGCGACTTCCCCTCCTTCGGCCGGCGAACCGGACACAGCGGAGAGGAAAGATCCGACCTTCCTCCCCTCCGATACCCCTCGTAGCAATCGTGAACTGGCGATAGGCAGGTCCACTCCCCCCGTCACCAGATCGCAAACGAGAGACAACTTCTCGGAATAGGAAGATAAGATTATTCTCAGAATAGGTGACGGCGGTCCCTGTTTATATTTGCGTAACACCAGTTACAGACTAGGCGAAGATTAGCGCGAATTTTTGTGTTTTTCAGGACGCTTCCTGAGCATAAAGTCGACCGCAGTACAGGTCCTACTGTTGAATGAGAGTGTAGTGTTCGTGGAGGATAGAACCGTCACGAGCGATGCCTGGCGTGTAGCAATTGAACTAGACACGCAGGTCTATGAAGATGCGATCGCGACAGTCAGGAATGACCTTGCCTCCGTAGACAGAGAAAGGAATTCACACCTGTCGCCGAGTTAAAGCAGATCGGGGACTTGCTCAACACTCTGGAGTCGAGACTGGCAAACTTTCAGCAGTTACTCCCTCGGCTAGACCAGCGCCTTTGCTTATTAGATTTGGGCGGAACCGTTTTGAAAACACTGTTTGGAACAGCAACTTTGTCAGATTTGAACCAGCTTCACGGGACTATAAATGAGTTAAAGTCTAAAGAAGCCGATATCGTTCATTCACTGGCAAGCCAGCTGGCATATGTGAAGTGGCTAGGACAGAACACACGGGTAAATGCGGATGCAATTTCAAATATGTCCACGACTGTTAAAAAGGAACTTGTCCAAACACACGACCGTTATGTGCAATTAACGAGAGACGTTATGTGGTTGAATTTAACTTTGTTTAATCAGAGCGTACTGTTTACCGTAATTCGACAATTAGAGTTCGCATTGATACAGCTGACCCATCAGGTAGATGAACTGCAAATGGCTGTACAACATTCGCTTTCTGGGAAATTGCCCATGACTATTTTGAGTCCAAACATTTTACACAGCATATTGAGGAACATTTCTTTATGCTTACCCGAGAATTATGAACTGACTGCAGGTAGTAATTTGAGAATATTCACTTATATTATGAGTTGATTAAAGTAACCACAGTAGGTAACGCACATGGGATTAAATTAATTTTTGAAGTTCCCTTGAAAACGGAGAGCCAGAGCTTTACCTTGTTTCGAATAATCGCATTGCCTACTCCAGTACTAAATGACACCTTCGCGCTATACCAGCTCGAATTGGACTATTTCGGCCTGTCACATAGTCAGAGAGATTACATTTTGATGACGGCAGCAGACGTGCAAAAATGTAACGCGGGCAGCATTACAATATGCCCGGCAGACAGAGCCCTTATTGACACAAGGTCAGTTACTTGCGAGTCCAAGTTATATTTCCAGACGACCTCTAAAGACGGACTCTGCAAGAGGAGCCTGATGGTACATTACCGGAAACCTACCTTATTGCGGCACGGAGAAGTTTGGTTCTTCCACTTCCCGAGCCAGCGTCAAGCGAACATCTGATGTCCACGGAACAACGTATGGGTGACACGCACTCGAAAACTTTCGGGTGCTGGTCTAATCCACAACGCCACACGATGCTCCATCACTTCCGGCGAGATAAGGACGCTCCCAGAATACACGGCGCCGCGCACACCAACCTCATCGCCCCGTCAGTATACGTGCCAGACAGCTCACCAATACTGTCAAAACATGAGCTCCCCGTGTCGAAGAGGCGCTCACACCAGGGGTCAACGATCTGGACCAGCTGAAGGACCGCCTCGAAACCGAACAGAAGTTGCTCGACGTAGACACGTTGGTACACATTCAGAAAGCCACCCCTCACCGAGAAACACCGCCCCACTGGCATCTGATAATCACATCAGCCTCCTGCGCATTCACAGTCCTGCTGGCACTTGGGATGTTTCTCCACTCAAATTTTCAGTGTGCTGTCTTATGTTGCCGGCGCACAAAACGAGGCCACAGAAGAAAATACTCCCCGGTCCCCAACGCATCCAGTTCCGGCTTCAGAAAACCCAACCGCCAACGCTTATGCGGAACCACGATGCGACAGCGTGACGTTCACCACCAACGCACTACCGTGCAAAGATTAATACACACCAAGACAAACCACAAGCGTCAGTTGTTGATTCGTCAACAAGACAGCGACCAAAATCCATCTAACCAAGGTCGCCGACCAAGCGAAATCCCGCTAACGTCCGGTCTTCGTACCGCGAAACGTCGATATTGATGCTCTGAATAAAGACTGAATGCTTTGTGCAAATGTATCTCTCATTTTTATATGTTGGTTCATGGTCATATTGCTAAACTGTATGTATTTCACTATGTTCAAGGGTTATGTATGTGAACATATGTTAATTGTGTCTAGTATTATTACTATATGGGTAAAGATATTTCGGGTTAATTTGTGGCTTACCCCGAAATTCCGTTTAAAAAGGGGCAAGCTGTAATGTTCAAAATTACAGGTTTGGACTGTTGGTTACATTAACTTCGAAATTGGTTTCACAACGCTTGGTCCAGTTAAGAAATTATAGAATGCAGGAAATCTCAATCGTCTTGCCTGCAAGTTTCATTATGTCAGCATGATCTAGTTGCTTCATATGAACGACACACTAGGAAACTGTAGCTAACTAGAACGCGATATTTGCCGCAATGGCGGAAGACACTGTGATCAGCGTATATTCTCTTATACATACCCGCACTCCTGTGACCGGGTTATTCGAATCCTGGCTACTTTGAATCCACGTCAGTTGGACGTGCGAAATTACATCACGACGAACTATTCTCCGATACCGACGTAGTACTCGTCAGAAGAATATTATACACGTTGATAATACTGATACAACAGTACAGAATGGTTCTGTAGCTTGCAACGCTTCTGCTAATTCAAGGTGAGTCTGTCTGACTACATTTGCTAAATTCATTCGAGCGGCAAAATTCCGAAACCCCCCTCTGTAAAGGCAAGACGATTATTCAGTTATATCTAAATTATTAATTATACCATCAATATTGTACTACTCTAAATTGTATATAAGTGTATATTGTGTGTGTAAATATATGTCCCTAGGTAATAGTGACCTACGGATCGTTCGATTGGACATAATCTCCCTTTGCACCCCCGAATTCGTCGTACCTAGGTACGTGGTGGCAGCAAATACCCCGACTTAGGGTCACGCAGTTCAACGACGGTACCCGTAAGTAAAACCCAGTACTGTCAACGGTTCTCGAACCCCGGGCACTACAGATTGGTATCAGCGGTTACCCTCGTAGGCAGTACAGAACTGTATTTCCTGTTCTTGGACCGGGAGTTGGGTAGTGTAAGATGTTATGAATCTTGTTTTAGTTCTTGAGTAAATCATGATAACTTTAGTCACACCAAAATTACATGTCATTTCAGAAACTACTGCAACCTTTGGAATATAGTCTGCAAATGCCTGCCAAATCTATTCTATCAAGGACTGCCTTTGCTTACAACTACTGGTTGAAGGTGCCTGCAGATAAGTTCATTGTACTGGAGGACATAGTGCATAATATTCATAATTCTCAATTACTGTAAGTACAAGTATTCTGCTTCATTGAAGCAGATGCAACCTTCATCATTTTTTACACGCTTAATCTCCCTGTCTTTACACGCAAACCCTGCTTCAAAATTTAATGAAAGTTGGTTTCAATAGCATGCCATAAAAAGACAAAACGCTGTGGTACTTTCCTAAGCCTTTGTCGTAGACACTAGCAAGGCTGTGTTGCAAAGTATGACATGGGAATAGCAATGTTGAACTTTAGTGTGGAGATGATTCACAGCAAACCACAGTAAAGTGCTTACAATTGTCTAATTCTTAAAGTGAGAGTAATATAAGTATACTTGTGGCAACTTAACCACAATTATTCATAATTTTCTTCTGTTTCTTCACATGTGGCTTTTCTGTACTTTCCATTAATTACAGTTTTTATGCCAGAACTTTTTGGACAGAAACACAAACATGTCTGTGTACATTGAAGAAAACATGGATTAATATTAAAGACATTTCTGGCTTATATTGACATGGTTATACAAAAAAAGAAAGACAAGAAAGTATTGAAATTTGACATTCCCAGCTGACACAAATAGTTTTAAACATTGATTAATTTACTGATAACCTGAATACAGGATTATAGCAAAACCCAGAAATATGTATTACATATCAACCATTTTTTGAGTTATTCGTTGAAGACCAAAATATCAGTATAGAGAACAACAATTTTCGTATATCTTTAGGGAAGGAATACTAGATGGTTTACTTAAAGTGTGGTTTGTTTTGGGATGGAATACTTAGTATCATATCTGTTTTGGTTTAAAATGACAAATTTTGTTTTAATCAGAATATTTTTTCACTCCAGAAACTAATAGCTATTACAAGCTAGAATTTTCAACTCTAGTTAAACTAAAACTTGATTCCAATTTGGGGTACAGGGGACAAATAATCTGTTTGTACCTTATAACTATTTTATATGTATCCAAAACTGTTTTCCATTTAAACTTCTAGTATATTATAATATATGTATGTTATTATATCACTCACTGATGTAAGAGAAAATTTTTATACTCTTGACTTTTAGTTATATAGAGTAGCCCTGAAACATACAAAATTGAAAATTTGATATACTACTCAAAATTTGGTATACTACCCTACATTTATTGACGCGAAAGTGTGCAGAATTCCATACACAGATAATTTCATTTGTCATCCTGTAATTACAAATGGCCAAGGATCAGGTTACATCGTAGTTTTGCACATAAAAGAATTAGGACACAAAAGTCAAATGGCAATCACTGAGCACACCAAGCCTGAAATACGAGGGAAAGTCATTAAATAACAGAAATTTTATTCTAAAGTGCATGGAAAATATGCACAACGAAAGATCTTATTTCGGGACACAAAATGGCTCCCTAGTAATATGCCATATAGGGGTCGTGTCGATCGAGCAGTATGAGCCTGTAGCTCAGGTATATATAAACAATAGCGGTATATATAAATAATAAAAAACTCAATCAAGTGAACCCGATACGATAACTAGAGATCCTTTTTGACAACAAATTGACTTTCCGCGAACACATAAATCAAATAGAAGAAAAATGTACTAAACTAATATTTTCTCTTGCGAAGTCAGCTAAGATCACATGGGGCCTAAAACACAAAGCGCTAAAGACAATTTACAAAGGAGCAATTTTACCAATAATTTTATACGGAACATCGATCAGGAAAGATGTAATGAAAAGATCCTGCTACAAAGCCAAAATAGTAAGAATCCAAAGACTGATTAACATTAAGATAGCCAAGGCATATAGCACAGTCTCTAATGAAGCACTGTGCGTAATCACAGGACTAATGTCAATTAAACATCAAAATAGAAGAAGCAACGAAACTACATGAAATGACTAAGGCAGAAGCAACTATGTATGACAGAGCAATAGACATTAGGAACTGGGTGCACCCCTCAAAACAGATCACAATAATTGAGGGACAAGAAAAGAACACACACTTCCTTCAAGTGTAGACAGATGGGAGTAAGAATGAAGAGGGCGTAGGTTCCGGAATAGCTGTCTTTGCTGGAACTAAGCTAATAACAACTCAAATGTAGAGATTAAACGGACGTTGCACAATCAGGCTGAGCAGCTTGCAATTCTAAAAGCACTGGAATGCATACAGAACCTGAAAGATGCGGGGAAAACAATAATCGTATATACAGATAGTAGAATAACGCTCCAACTAGTAACAAACTATAAAAGACACAAATATTTAATGGACAAAATCAGAATTAAGGTCATGGAGATGGAAAGAAATGAATGGAAGATCGAATTCAGCTGGATCAAAGCACATGCGGGGAAGGAAGGTAATGAGTTAGCGGACCTTCTGGCAAAGGAAGCATCAAACAATAGTAACATCAAGGAGTGCTACAACAGAATTCCTAAGAGCACAATTTCAAGGGAGCTAAAAGAATTGTGTATCAAGCAGTGGCAAAATGATTGGAACACGACCACGAAAGGAGCAACAACAAAATCGTTCTACACCAACCTAGAACAAAGAATGATGTTGAAAGTTAGCCCAACCCCAAACGTTACCACCATTCTAACCGGACACGGCAATATAAATTCCTACCTCCACAAGTTTAACATAATAGAGAAACCAGTGTGCCCCTGCAACAAAGGGGATCAAACAGTAGACCACATAACCTACAGTTGCGAACTTCACGAAAAGGAGAGAAATAGACTGAAAGAAGCAATACATAGACCAGAAAAATGGCCAGTGAGCAAAAATTCTCTAGCAACAAAATATGGCAAACATTTTAAGCCATTCGCGGACAGTATAGTGATGAATAAAGAATAAGGACATATGTCAATATATAAGATAAACAGTGAGACATGTAACAAAGTTGTGTAGGCCACATAAAAGAAAATAACTAGCATGTAGTATTACCACATTGTAATGGAGCATGCTGCGTAAATAAAAATGTATGAGCCTATAGCTCACACAACATGGCCGCTCCGCTGTCAACTTGCACCGTGGAAGAGCAACGAAGCGTTATTCCTTTTTTGTGGTCAGAGGGTGTGAAACCGCCTGAAATCTACAGAAGAATGAAGGTTCAGTACGGAGACAGTTTTTTGAGTCAGGGGAGAGTGTATGAATGGGTGGAAAGCTTTAGAACGGAAGACAAAACGTCAGTGATGAACACCGGAGTAGGAGACCACTTAGCGTGGCAACTGAGACAGTGAAACAGCAGATCGAGCACCGAATCCATGACTACATACGAGTCACTATTGATTACATTGGCGTAGAATTAAAACATGAGTTATGGCTCTGCGTACAGTATTGTCCATGATGACCTCGGGTATAGGAAAGTGTGTAGCAGATGGGTCCCAAGGCAGTTGTCCGATGATCACAAGCGTACGCGGCAGACGATTTTTCAGCATTTGGAACGTCGCGTTCGTGAAGGAGATGCTTTTCTCCATCGAATTATGACAGGAGACGAGTCCTGGGTGTACGCGGGTGGTTTGAAACGTTCTCCGCCTCGATCATAGATGACAACACTATCGCCAAGATTTTTTCTAAGTTGGTACATCTGTCATAAGCATCCATGTGAAATTGCAAGTCAGTCCATCAAGTATTTTGTTTTATACATCTGTCTGAAGCAGGAGTGTTGTCTGTATCCCTCAAAATGGGTAACATCGAGTATATTGCGGTTATAAAATTCTTTGTAAAAGAAGGTTTAACGCCAATGAAATTCATTGGAAGCTCGTAAAAGTTTATAGCGACTCTTCTCCTTCGTTTTCAACAGTTAAGAAATGGGCTGCCGAGTTAAACGTGGCCGTACCAGCCCTAAAGTTGATCCACGTGAAGGACGTCCAAAAAGTGCAACAACACCATAAATCATTGAAGAGGGGCACGATATGTTATTGGATGACCGGCGGATGAACGTGCGTGAAATTTCTGAGACTATAGGAATTTCAAAAGAACGTATAGGATATATTTTGCATGAAGAATTGCATATAAAAAAGCTTTGCGCAAGATGGGTGCCGCACTTGCTCACAGCAGATAAAAAACTCATAAAAAATCTCAACAGTGCTTGCAGAGTTTTAACAAAAATAAAACCGATTTTGTGCGTCGATTTATTACTATGGATGAGACTTGGATTCACCATTACACACCAGAACCCAAACAGCTGTCACAACAGTGGACAGAAGACGGTTGTTCAGCGCCAAAGAAGAGAAGTTCGGTTCCATCAGCAGGAAAGGTCATGGCATCGGTGTTTTGGGATGCTGAAGGTATTTTGTTTAACGATTATCTTGAAAAGGGCAAAACATTAACCGGAGAATATTTTTCCAATTTCTTTACCAGGCTAGACGAAAAATCACGAGGAAAGATCCGGTTTACAAAAAAAAATCATCTTTCATCAGGACAATGCACCCGCCCACAAAAGTGTTTTTGCAATGGGAAAATTAAAGGATCTGCACTATAAGTTGTTGTAATATCCACCCTATTCCCCAGATTTGGTTCCCACTTTCTTCCGTCTCTTACCAAAATTCAAATTTTTTCTCGCTGGTATGCGTTTTACTTCTAATTAAGAGGAGATTGCAGCTGTAGAAGGGTATTTTGCAGATCTTACGAAGAACCACTACAGGGGCGGTATAATGGCGCTGGAGCATCTCTTTAATAAATGTTTTAGTCTTAAGGGAGATTATGTTGAAAAATAAAAATAATTTTGAAATTATAAATTGGTTCCTTTTTATCGTTAGACCGAGAAATTTTCAGAGCACCCAAGTACCATTGTGAATCAGAGAGTAGGACAGAGTCACTGCAGTGGAAGCACACGTTGTCTCCGGTCAACAACAAATTCAATACACAGGCTTTCGCTGGGAATGTCATGCTAACTATCATTTGGGATGTCAATGGCCCTATATTGGCGCACTTCCAAGAAAAGTGCCAAAATGCGATTAGTGCTCGAGACAATTACATGTTAGTGAAAGAGTTGAAGATCGCGATTCGATAAAAACGCCGGGGACTTACGAGTATCTCAAAAAGAGTATTGTTGCTTCACGACAACGCCCGTCCCAATACGGCTGCGCATACAGTGGATACACTAGGTGCTCTGAAATTTCAGTTGTTGAAACATCCACCATACTGCCGGACTTGGCGCGATCACTTGTTTGGACCTATGAAAAAGCATCTGCGAGGCCAGATGTTTGCCGATGACGAGGTAGTAGAATAGAATAATGATTGGGTTCTGCCCCTTCCGGGCACAATGCTTTTAGGCCCCAAAACAAGCCCTCTGTGCACCATATTCTGTACTCGGTTATAGGAGCCCTGTTTCTTCAGCAAAGTTCCAGATGGCCCCCATAACTAGTACCCTAATATCCTCTGGGACCAAGAAGAAGGAACCCAGGTATGTATTCCTGAGGGAGGCCAAGATCTCACACTCACACAAAATGTGGATTAAGGTTTCCTCCTCAGTACCGCGTTTCCTACAATTGGGTTTATTATATCACCCCACAATATGTATACGTCTTCTAAAGCTGTTATGCCCAGTAAGCAGGCCAACAACAAACCTGGATTGTATTCTATTACAGGACAATACTCAGGACCCTGTAGCCAGATCAGGGACCGAGATCACTTCCCGAGCCTGCCTCTATGTACTACTGGAACCACGCCACAATGCCAGATGCTGTTTCTCCATCTACCTTTTCATTTTTCTTCATATATTCTGCCTAGAGACCCTCAATAAGGGCTCAGGTCCAACAAACTGCTGAACAAAAACACTCCTTCGATCTGTTGGCGATTTCATTTCATCTCATTCCGGCATGTCCTGGACCCAATATAGCCCCAAAGGCATGTCGGGTAGAGGTATCATTCAACGCCTGCTGGCACTGTCGTACAAAAAGAGACGTTGTTTTAGCAGTCTGAAGCGCTTTCAGAGCCGACTGACTATCAGAGCAAATACTAACATATTTCTCTGGCCTGTCCTGAGGTTCAGTTTCATGAACACGGGCTAGTATCGCATATACCTCAGCCTGAAAGACTGTGGTATTTTTACCTAGAGAGATGCTGAGCCTTCTGTTTACAGATTGCCAATAGACCCCAGGCCCGGTCTCCTCCGCAGTCCTGGACCCATCTGTAAATCAGACCAACCCTTTAACCGCAGAAGGAGTCCCGAGGCCTCTGGTCCATTCTTATCTAGTTAATATATTAACCCTATATTCGGGTTCCAGATTAAAGACTGGCCTCATTACGTCGATCTGCATATTAACCCTTACCCTGCTAACGTGGAGAATATGGTGAGCTCCTAATAATGCCAGAAAATGACAGATGGTATTTAACTCGGCGTTTAAAGGGTTAAATATAGGATCAAAATTCTGAGTCGAGTCAATATACAACGGTGTGCTTGTTGGGGGCGAAGGTAAGACGAACACCCGAAACTCCAGGGGCGGCATGCCGCCTCTCTTGCCCCCACCTGTATCACTAGATCCAGGACAGGGAGGCTAACGAGCGCCTCCATAGCACCAGGAGTCGTGCGAATCGCTCCCGTTATCGTTATGCATGCCAGTTTTTGTACTTTGCTTAGCTTCTTCTTGGCACTAGCCGTTTGACAGCCAGGCCATTATACTAAGGATGCAAAGGAGATGGTCGGCCGAACGATGGCGACATAGAGCTAGCGGACCGCCTTGGGTCTCAGACCCCACCCCGCCCAGCACACCTTCCTATAGGCCCACAACAAATTATGAGCCTTCCTCACTTTGAACTCCACATGCTCTCTCCAGGTCGTCCGAGAATCCACAATAATACCCAGATACTTGACCGACCCCGAAAGGCTCAATTTAACCCCAAAGAATTGTGGTTCAAAGAACCCTTGGAGTTTCCTTTCCCTGGTAAATAAAGCAAGTCCAGTCTTATCGGGATTGACCGACAGTACGAACACGTCTCACCATATCTCTACGATCGAAAAGCATGAGTCCTGATGCCGTGTTTGGGAATTTAGCCACCGCGAGAAGACGTATGTAATATACGAATCCTTGAACGAATACCCCATCTTTACTGAGCCTGGCGAGTAAATCATCTACTGTAGTGCCTGGGTAGGAGCGGGAACGCTCGCCGCGTATCCTGACACAGGCACTGGGGTTAACTAAAGGGGACAAGGGAAATGGTAGTACGTAGCCGACACCAGCCAAACGAACCTGGCGAGAATCGAACCGGGGATCGTAGGGAGGGTTGAAAACAACAATAAACTGTAGTAATACAGATATAATCTATATAAGGTGACTAGAAGAGATAATATATAACACTAACAGATAGAACAGATACGACAGCTGTCACACTCCTGTATATTCACGCGGTAAGGGGGTTGAATTTAGAAACCTAATTTAGTTGTGTAAGTTAAACCGTGGATTTGGCAGATGGCTCAGCCTGACTTACCTCCGAACAAAGCAAGAGCTATGAAGAGTATGTTCATCTCGTGCTATCTGTTGGCGTAACTTCGTGGAGCGCTGCCGTTTGATTTATGTTGAACCAGATACGCATAATTGCACCAAAGCCTGAGTCACGATGGAGCCTATACTGATGGTCTTAGGCCGGAAGGATGGTTCAGGCCGGAATGATTTTCGAGTAATTACTCCCCAGAATTTATAATGGAGAAAGTGCTGAGACTTGTATTCTTTGAATGTATAACCGAAATAAGCTTTGTTGTAGCGCCGCTGCGGAACAACCTTGGAGGTGTGACAGATCGTCAGACATGTGCTGATTCGGCGTGTTACCAAATGGTTATCAAATATGTGAAGGTTAAAACTAATGAACACATGAAATGACGCAAGTGTTTCCATGGTCACTAAATCTCCCTCTTGTCAGACGACAATTCGGGGGAATTTTCTTACAACAATGATACCATAAATACCGTAATGAACATGAGATGGTAAACACACAGGGTCCTTAAAACTACAGAACAAATAAAGATAGCGTAGTATACAACAGGTAATAAACTCATAAATGCACAATTATGTAAAGTTCTAAATTGTGTAGGTCAGTGTGTCACTGGAATATCTCTGTACCAGCCGTTTCGTTTGTGCTGCAAGACGCGATGTGTGACGGTGTCTTGATAAGTCTGCGTGTGCGACCATAGGTAGAGAAGTAGCGATGACTTCATGTCATGGATCAGCGGTGAGCGTTTGGCAGTGCATAAGCGGTGAACGTGACTGGTCCCTGGGGGTCAATGTTTCGAGTTCCCGTGTCTACGTGCTCGAGCTCTGAGTCAGGAACGGGAGAAACTCGAGGTGCGGCGACAGGAGAGGGTGTGGAGTTCGCTGGAAAACAACGTAAAATTAGGAGACGGAGATACGAAGATAAGCAGAAGAATAGGAGCAGTAAGACGGTGTTAATGCAGGCTATTATGATGGCCAGTCGGAGTCAGTAGGATTCTCGTGCCTCGTGTACTGATTTCTGATGCACGTGGAGTAGCGTGTCGACATCCAAGGACGGTCGTGGCGTGACTAGTCGCGCTTTCACATAGTCGAGTCCAGTAGTTTCTGGAGGCATCGCTGCTTCAATCCTGGCTATTTCGTGGCTTGCAACTGCGGGAAATTCGTCGGGAAGATACAGATTTGGGGCGTCGAGAGGTAGTTCCATGGTTTTACTCTGGACTGGTAACGTCCTTATCTCCTGGGATGCGATGTGGTAGGTGGACGCGCTGTGTATAAGACCGCTTCCACCGAGCGACACGGTATGTGAAGTCCAGCCATTTTCCTGGGGGCAACGTATTGTGACCTGGCGTGGTTTCGGGTAGTGATACGCCCACTTCGACCCGTGATGTAGAATAGTTGTGGTCTGGTAATGGACCAGCAAGTTCTTGCGACACAGTTTGAAGCTATTTGAGTTCTGGAAGAATAAACTCGCTTCGCAAGTTAAAACTTGAGAGTGGTACAACGGGACTTTTGCAGGACAGATGGTGACGCTGCCTGTTGTACACCGTTGCAGATCTGCTTCCGCAAGGAGCGTGTAGTCACGCTGGTCTACTGCCAGACCAAAGTAATAGTAATCCAGCTGATAAGTTATAAAGGTGTCAATAGACAACCGCGAAGGAAAAACGAGAATCTTATATAGTGTGAAGAGTTGTGCAGCTGTCTTCAACGGGACACTTATCACTAATTGAATGCCATGCGCGTTGCCTAATAAGGCGACCTTCACTAATTCGTAATATAAGTGGATGTCTTGACACTTAGTTCCAACCACTAACTCATAATTATCAGGGAGATTTAAAGAAATATTAGTCAGGAGTGCTGTGTAGTGTTACCGGGGTTAGTAAACTAAGAGGCAACTTTCCGAGAAGGGCGAACTGAACTGAAGAAAATAGCTCACCAATCTGTTGAGCCGCTAACATCAATAAGTGCTCTAGTCGCCTCATCTGTAAATATAGTTCGCTCTGATGTCGCAACGTATTGTTGAGCCAAGCAATATCCTTAGAGACTTCTTGGAATCTACCATGCGTCTGCACTACATTGTCCATCACAAAGGTAGACAGGTTAACAAGCGTCTCAGTATTTAGACTAGTAATAGAATTTAGGTTTCGAATATAAGTAACTTGCTTAGACAAAGAGTGAACGAACTCAGACTTCTTATTCTGTAACTCACCAAGGGCTTCATGTAGCCGATGTAATTCAGCCACCGTGGCCGTACCAAAAAGCGTACGAAAAGCAGTGCCCCCAAAATTCATTAAACTACGCCGGGTTTCCGTTTTAGGGAACAGCTGTTTGAATTGATAAAATTTAGTCTCTGTTATCTAACAATGCGTCTCAATTCAGAGATTGGGGTGAAGACTTGCTTATTCAGTAAGATTATGCTCAAGTCAGATTTTATAGTGGACAACACATCCTCATAGTTGCTAACGTTCAGGCATAAGGCTACGTCCACGCGTCGCTCGACAGAACGATGTCTCTGTCTTTGAAAAATAAGACGCTGTGATTTAAGTGTTGCATGAACGGTTCTGCTGTTACAGCGCTGGTTGTGCTAACACTCAGGTATCATTCTGTAAAATACACAAAGGAAGAGCCTAAGTCATGCCATTTTTCTACGTAGCTCACATAAACAAATCAAACTAGTTCTCTATTTGCTCGGCTGAATGCCTAGCCTCTAGAAGCAATAACCTAGCCCTGGCTCTCGTAACTGAGAGTTCGGTTCGCGTCGGGTGCATATCCCTTCTGAAATTAGGAGTATTGGGCGGGAATTATGAAGGATCGGATCTTTCTGATCCAGGGGTGCACAGAACTTGTGGTGTGCGTTGAGGCGCAACAGGGGTCTGGACAAGCGGTCTGCGGTCTCCTGTTGGAACCTCCTGTACTAACGGGATGGGTCTGGCTAGAAATTCAGCCTCCTCTCCGCTATCAATAGTCACAGGTGACTTACTGCTGGGTTCCCTAAAACGATTTCTTTCATTAATAGGCCTCTACAGCGATGAATCTGTGCAGCTTTTAAAATGTTTACGTGAACGACTTGTCTCTTAGACTTACGATCCTGTATTTTATAATTTAACTTAGAAATTTTTGCTGTAACCTGGTGTGGTCCTGTCCAAGGACGAAAGAATTTAGCTGAAAGACCGGGTCTTCTGGTCGGTTGGTATAGATACACCAAATCTCCTACTTCAAATTCGCGGTGTTTTGCACGACGGTCGTGATATTTCTTGTTTCTCTGGTGAGACTTTTTGTTCGCCCATTTCGCAGATCTAAAGGCTGATCTGAAACTAGCCTTTTAACTTCCGATTCGTTGATCAATATCGCGAGCATTTGTTGCAACTTTGGCCTTCAAATTATCGTTGCCGGGAAGTGACATTTCTCTCCCGTGAAGCAAATAAAATGTGCTGTACCCTGTGGTGGTGTGCGGCGTCGCTATGTAACCCATGAGGAAGTAGGGTAACTGAAGGTCCCAATCCGTATGAGAATGGTTTACCAAGTGCGAGAGACCTGTGTGGACGGTCCGGTGCCACCTCTCCTTCATCCCATTATTCTCCAGATGATAACTGGAGGTGTGAATCCTCTGAATCCCTAGTACCTTACATGTCTCGCTAAAAACGAGGACATAAATGCGCTGCCTTGGTCGGTAACCAAGACAGAACCTGTGCCATGACGAGTAAAGATCTCTCTAGCGTACAGTCGTGCACATACTTCCGCTGTCTGTTCGGGTATGGCAAAAGCTTCAGCAAACTTAGAAAAATGATCAATAAAAGTGAGTAGATACTTATTACGGCGCGGTGTCAGAGGATATGGAACGGTAATGTCCCTTGAGGTAATTTGAAACAGTCTGTCAGGTACCTCGGGGAACTTAGGGGCGCAGTGAACTGCTGATCCTCCTTCCTTCTTTGGCAGGAGTCGCACTTCTGGACATAGTCCTCGATGGTCCTGCGCATGCCGGGCCGCCAATAGTTTAACGCAATCACATTCTGAGTCTATGCCTGGATGTGCTATGTAAGAGGGGTCGTGATTTGCCCTTATCAAGTCTTGAATTAATGACTTAGGCACCACTAACCGATGACGGTCCTGACTTCTACGCCGGTATATGAGTCCTTCCTGGTCCACAAAAAACTCTCGCCTACTCTGGTAGGTTCCTGGATTCAGACTTTGACAAAGCTTGTCTTTTGCCTGCTCGTCGTTGACGACCTCTCTGCGAAGGTTTTTATCGTTTAATACGGCACTTACGTGACGACTCAATGCATCAACGTGCGGGATTTTCTTACCGGCCCTATGTTCAACTGTGAAGTCTCTGACATTTTCATACTCCACCTCATGAGTTTGGTTCTGATCCGAAAAGTTACGCAGATAAGTGAGGGCAGAATGATCGGTTGGGGTCAGGATCTTCCGGCCAAATAAGTAACAACGAAAAGATCTGGTCGCCCAAACCAACGTTAGCATCTCGGACTCGGAAGCCGTGTACGATTGTTCTGCCTTGTTCTTTTGCCTGCTTGCAAATGCGATGGGCCGCTCGACTCCGTTTTGAACTTAAAAACAAGACAGCCGCAACAGATACTTTGAAGGCGTCAATAGTCAAGATAAAAGGAAGACTAAAATTCGGAAAAGCCAGTACAGGTGTTGTACTGAGTTTAAGTTTCAGATTGTCGAACGCTTCCTGCTTACTCGGGCCCCAAGTGAACTCCTGGTTTTTCCGCGTCAGTGCAGTCAGAGGCTTCGCCGTTTTGGCAAGGTTAAGCACTAACCTACGGTAAAACGAGGCTAGGCCTATAAACGCTCTGACGACTCTGGCGTTCTTGGGTTTGGGATAGCCCTTAATGGCTTCCACCTTATCGGCCGTGGCCAATACGCCCTTATCAGAGAACGCAAATCCTAAGTACTTGACTTTAGGTTGCGCTATAACGCATTTCCTTGGATGTAACTGTAGGTTAGCCTTGTCGAACCGTTGTAGAATGTGCTCTAGCCTTCGAGCATGCTTCTCAGCTGTACTAGAAAAAATAACAAATCGTCCAAATAAATTTAACACTCCGTGCCAACCAAGCTTTTTAAGACCGTGTCCATCAGCCTTTGAAAATTAGAGGGGCTATTAGCTAAACCGAAAGGCAAGCGCGTGAACTCCTAATGACCGGACGGCACTGTGAACGCTGTACGTTCACGGTGATCCCCCATCATACTAACCTGTAAAAACCGGAGAAACATGTCGAGAACGGAGAAATATCTTGAACCGAATAGAGTAGACGCGGCTTCGTCCATAGCGGGTAATGGATATAGATTGAACCTTGTTACGGCGTTTAGGGCACGAAAATCCACACAGAACCTATACTTAGGTTTGCCATCGAGGTTTTTCTTAGGAACCAATATGGCGGGCGCAAAGCAAGGACAGTCGCTCTCTCTTATCACTCCTTGTAGCATTTTTTCGACTTGGGTTTTCATTTCGTCCCTGAGTGCAGGTGTTCTATACGGTGGGTGTCTTATGGGTGGCGTGTCTCCTACCGGAATCTCGTAATAGACTATATTAGTGGCCTTAAAATTGTTTCATTCTTCATCGTGAAAGGCGTGAGCGTATTTTACCAATACTGGCTCAATTAACTGTCTTTCGTGCGGTGGTAGGTGGTCTAGTTTCCATTTCAGCAGCTTCTCAAAAAGCGCCTTATGCTTCTCACAACTGTGGGACTCGGTGAGGACTTCAAAACTAGACTGGCCTTCTCTATTTATTTATCCACACTAGACTCTGAGATTTCCTCCGCTATGCCAAGGACAGTGGCTTTGGGCACCGTCAGCGCTTCGTTGCTAAACTTTATCATTACGTAAGCACAGTTGCGCGGAGCTTCACTATGTGGCCTATTAATGACGTCAGCTGTAAACTCGACCTTGTTTGTAGTCGCGTGAGTACTCGCGCGGTATGAACACCTTGGATCGGTACCATCGCGGGTTCCATACAGATTAATGAGGGAAGCCTCTCTCCCTTCTCTGCTTCTAATTTTGCTATAACCACCTGCCGGCATCTCGGCTCTATGACCGTATTTCTATGGCGTTTATGAGCCAAGAGCTGGCCTGTGAATTGGTCGTTTTGCTATTTGTGCTGTGTGTAATGTTTTTGTCTTTCTCTAGTGCCACCTGTTGGCTGGAATTGGGGCTGCGTCCCTCTTTACCCTTGGAAAACCGCAAGGGCTGCTTGCCGGGTGGGTGAACCACTAACCAGTTTCGGCCCTCTCGAGATGATGGCAAGCGACATCTTGCCCTTTTCGAAATCGATTGTGGCGCCCGAGTTTTCCATAAAATCCATGTCGATTAAGCCTGCAGCCTTAGTGGGGAGCGAACACACATAAAACTAGTGCTTAAACTCGTGTTCGTTAAATACAAACCAAACAGTCTGCTGGCCCCTAAACTTGAGGGTTTCGCCAGGGACTTCGTACGGTTTTACCGAAGTGCATCGCATATCACTTCGCGACACCCCAGGCTGGAGTATCGAAATATTTGAACCTGTATCTAAGATCAGGTCTCGCTGTACACCCTCTATTTCCGCCATGATAGTGGGTGTGCCCTGCTCCAGTAAAACGGAAGCCGTGGGTCTATTGACAGCGTTTTCAGGGTCGTAGAGGTGGAGGGAGCAGCCTTCGCCCATACCTCTTACTCGTTTCCCTTATCGCGGTTTTTCTGAGCCCCTCCCCGTTTAGTCACGTGTGTAGGCTTATCACCAGGCGTGTGCGAACGCCTCGAACATCCACTATGGTTTTTCTTTCCTGGCGCGTTACGACTTTCAAGTCACAAACTCGTGGGACATTCTCTGCCAAAATGTCCGATTCCCTGGCATTCATAACAGCGGAGTGCCCACTCAGTTTGCGCACTTCTAGAAAAATTGCCAGAGCTGCGCGAAGCTCTGTAATTAGGCTTATTCGAATGCCTATTTTCTGTGCGACTTGAATTTTCCTGTCCCCGAATTTTATGACCAGGTGACCTCGAAAGTAACCTGACTGTTTTATCATATTTTGTATAAAAACTCTCATTAAAACGCTCTTGTTTTTCCGCTTGATCTACCGTAAGGGCGATAGACGCCTGTTGAATATTCTGAGGGTTCTGAAAACGACATTGACTTCCCGGGACACCAATTAGACCCTAAACGAAAGCAGCCAAGAGCATAGCGCCGCATTTTTTTGGTGAACGCGCTGGACTTGCGGGTCATCCACCTTACACACTAATTTTTGTGCTAAGGCTCTGCACCTGTCGGCAAATTCTTGTGGCCATTCGTTTCTGCGCTGCCTCGCCGTTTGCAGCTGCATGTAGTGGAACTGGTCCCTACGTATATCTTTAAAACGTTCCCTAAATATATTTGGGAAGCTTTGACAAGTTACATTCTCCCCAAGAATTTCAGGACAAGAATTGTAAAAAGTCCTAGCGTTTTCGAAAAGTTTCAAAATAGCTACCTGTAGACAGTCAGCCTCCGCCCAATGCCCTATCCTCGCTTAGCCTTCGATACTGGAGAAACGTTCCTCCAGTGAGATGGCTGATTTCGTGCCAGACCATTCAGGAACCAAAGAAATCAAAGAGAGGTCCATGTGCACAGTGGGGGTGCCGTGGCTAACCGATCCTTAAGATGCTGAATTCCATTTTGCGCCTCGCTCAGTTCGAGCTTCAAACGTGCTTCCGAAGTCATTGTGACATGACTTTGAAATTATGAAATTTCAATCCGAAGTTATTTTTCCCTACACAAGCTGACAAGTGTGAACTAACAAAAAAACAAACTCCTACTATAAGTACTGTGCGTGTAGGTTCGATAAACAAAAACTGCTGCTGCAAACTAATTGTGAGACGCGTAACTTTCGAACGACCGCTGCAAACCAATTGCAGTCCCTGGGTAGGAGTGGGAACGCTCGCCACCTACCCTGACACAGGCACTGGGGTTAACCAAAGAGGACAAGGGAAATGGTAGTACGTAGCCGACACCAGCCAAGCGAACCTGGCGAGAATCGAACCGGAGATCGTAGGGAGGGTAGTGAAAACAACGATAAACTGTAGTAATAGAGATATAATCTATATAAGGTGACTAGAAGAGATAACATATAACACTAACAGATAGAACAGATACGACAGCTGTCACACCTCTGTATAGTCACGCGATAAGGGGGTTGAATTTAGAAACGTACTTTAGTTGTGTAAGTTAAACCGTGGATCTGGCAGATGTCTCAGCCTGACTTACCTCCGAACAGAGCAAGAGCTATGAAGAGTATGTTCATCTCGTGCTATCTGTTGGCGTAACTTCGTGCAGCGCTGCCGTCGGATTTATGGTGAACCAGATACGCATAATTGCACCAAAGCCTGAGTCACGATGTAGCCTATACTGATGGTCTTAGGACGGAAGGATGGTTCAGGCCAGAATGATTTTCGAGTAATTACTCCTCAGAATTTATAATGGAGAAAGTGTTGAGACTTGCATTCTTTGAGCGAATAACCGAAATAACATTTGTTGTAGCGCCGCTGCGGAACAACCTTGGAGGTGTGACAGATCGTCACACATGTGCTCATTCGGCATGTTACCAAATGGTTATCAAATATGTGAAGGTTAAAGCTAATGAACACATGAAATGACGCAAGTGTTTCCATGGTCATTACACTACCACCAGCCACCATAGAAATGGTAACAAAACACCTCCCTGCGGGATTCATTTGGTTATCTCGAGCCACAAGGACAGCCCGTCAAGGGTCGCGACAGCCACGCGGCCATCCATGGTGGCCTTAATCCACCACACTATGGTGTATTCAGTACCATGACTGACAAGAATATCTCACATTGTGTCGTAGCAGGTATTGTTAAATTCGCGATCTATATCTAAGACACACAAGGCTAACCCTTGCTGGTTAAGCACCTTATCAACCCGTACAAAGAGCTAATGAAGAGCAATTTACACCGATTTCCGGGCCTGGTAAGCATGTTGGTGAGGATGCAGTGGCACAAGTGCCAGTTCTTCGTTTCTTAGATACCGATCCACCAGTCTCTAATGGTTTTTAAGAAACGTAAGACTGGTAGGTCTATAATCTCTAGGCCCGCTGTAGGAGTACTTACCGGGCTTAGATATAAACCCTTAAACACTACCTTAACCTCTCAACATATGGTTGGAACAGCCATTCTCCAGGAGAAGCACCAAATATTCTGACCAGGTAAGGAGTGACATCCCGCGCCTTTTGTAACAAGGCCGGGAATATGCCGTCCACCCCTGGACTTTTAAATGGGGCGAAAGGGTCTATCGCCCAATATGCTGTCCTACAGGTAACCATCCTCGTACCCAACCTCCAGTCGGGACGTCTAGCCGGGAGGGCTGACGCAGGGGCCGCTGACTCCTGCGTAATTTCCTAATTCGGAAAACGTGTAGTTAGAGCTCCAAGGTTTCCCGTTTAGACTGCGTGCGCCTATCCAAATGAACCACCAAGGATCCCAGCTTCATTTTACGGTTCCTAAAAAGAGCCCTATTTAACCTAGCTGGCATGGGTATGTCTTTAATGAAGGTCCTCCAAGCATTTTAGAGGCCTTCCATACATCCTTCCTATAATTCCGCTGAGCCTCTCTAAAGAGATCCCAAACATGCGGATTCTTATCTGATCGGCACTTACTGCAGAGCCATATCACTCTTCTTAGGGATTCCAACTCCACAGTCAACAACAGAGTTCCTACCCATCTTAACAGGTGTAAGAGGACAGTTATCCACGTAGGCTAATATAAAGACCTGCTGAACCCAATGAATTGCAAGCCCCAATCCAGCTTAGTATTCTCGTTCATCTCAGGGCCCCTCTGCAGCCGATACCTCAGGTCCCCTTTAGAGGTGCCACAATTGGTGCCCCTATGGTTCCTGATTAGGCGTACCAGCACGCAGCTCCGTAGAGTGAGCAGAATATGTGTATGATCTGACAGGGATGGCTCTGACCCTAGCACAATACCAATTACCTCTAAACTGCCACCACTTCAGAATGTCGGCTCATTTCCGCGATTCAGAATCTCCAAATTCGAATAATTTAGAAATTCCACCAGGACCTCCCATATACTGTTGCAGTTAGTGCTGACCCATACACTATGATGGGCGTTGGAGTCGCATCCCACAACTAGATAAAGTTCTTCGTTTTAGCAATATTGCACGAGTTCCTCATTTTCCTTTGACGGAGGATCCTCGGAATCGTAGGGCAGGTATGCAGAACATACAAGCAAGCGTCATTCTGCCCCTGCCTCATTATATTATATAAGAACTGCTACTAGATCAATGCAACACAATACTGGTAGCATTCAAGCTGCCTCCTTCCTTCTAGGGATGCTAGCGCGACGTCTATCTGTTCCACTTGCGGAGAACAGGGTATGTCCTGGAATATTCAGGCCCCTAATACGGCCCTCGCGATACCACAGATCCCGTATTATTGCCACGCCCTTTCCTTTAACGCTCACTGTCCTAGAGATAACACTGGTTGCAGCAATGCTATGTTGCAGGTTGGCTTGAATGAATGATAAGGTACTCACCTAGTCTAATTCAGCCTCCTCATCATCTACCTCCATTTCTTCCTTGTTTCTTCCCCTCTGGTTTGACGCCGAGAAGGGAGAAAGCAGCACGACACACGCCGCTAAATAGCCGCCACCGTAGGCTCTCCAGCGCCGTGATGGACCAACAGTCTATACTAAGGACAGGGTGGACCCCATTGGGCTCCTCCTTGCGCCCGTAGGCCCTCCAGTTATACGTATCCAATTCCCGGTTCAACCTGCGGAACCGTTGCAAATACCGCCCCGTGTCTTCCACGGGGCTCTGGAACCAAGCCACCGCTCTCCTATGTGTAGGGAGAGCATCCTGGCCTTCCATCTTGAGCCTAGAGCCCTCCCATGCTCTCAGGGTTGACAGATTGTTGGCCAACCAGTCCCTTACTTCTTCGTCTAGACATACCACAATCACAGCCCCTTTTGTCCAGTACTTGTCGATGAGCCTGGGGTGAACCCCTCTTCAGGGAGACATTCACAAACCCACCGACGGCTCGTAAAATGTTTGTAAAGTTTACTTTGGGGACCTAAACCCTCCGGACGACCGTTGCACACAACGACCGTCCGGATGCCCTCCTGAGCGGCTTTGGCATAGCTCAGTGGCCCAACAGTCTTAGGCCTCTTTGCCTGCCCGCCCCAATAGTGCCCCCGGACGTCCTTTTCGCTTACTTGGGCCCTGTGATGGTCCCCTGCCCTCCGAAGATACAGGTCCAAGTTGACGGGTTCCATATTTCACCTTCTCCTCTTTGCCTTGGGTTCCAGATAAAATGAACTCCTGCAGAGCCTGATTTTGGCCATCGGCGGAGTCCCCAGCAAGGGCCTCATCCATCTTGGCCTTTCTCGCGCGCTTCTTAACGGCCCCACAACGATTACTTCTAGCAGCCAGGTTAGCAAGGGTGCCGAACTTCTCTGTCAGCCCCTCAAGATTCTCCGAGCTTAAAATTCCAGGAGATAGGTGTTGCTCCCAGGAAACGAAAGCCTCACTCTCCCTTGCAAACATGGATCCTACCCGATTGCCGCTTGCGGAGCCTGACTGGATCCCTCAGTCGAATACCTGTTGTAGTCCTCTATTGCTGTGCTCTCCTTAGACTAATTTTTTCACAAAACTCTCAATCTCGGTCCCACGAGATCAGGGGAAATATACGGTCTACCAAGCACAGCCTTGGTACTTGGTAAGGCTAAATACAACTGCGAGGTCGCCTGGTATTCTAGAGGTTGCAGTTAAACACAGACTCACACGCTGCCATTCATCCCATAGGCACGGCATTCACACCGTAGGATTGGGGATTGTTTTTCGAGGTTTAGTCCTTTAGATCCGCTGTGTTGTGCGCAACAGGGATACCTCTCGTAGGATGTGGCTCTTTACCACGCACAGCGTTCTTGGGAGGAGAGAGGGTATAATCTGCATCTACCACCACTGGAGAATAACTAGAGCCCTCCTCGGGCCACAATGTCGCCCATAGGTAACATGATGACACCGGTACAGGCTGGCCTACTACCCTTGACCCCACAACCACGTAATGTACGCGGTGCAAAGTTGGTTAAATGTCACGCAAAAAAGCTTTTTCCTAGAGGGCATCCGCAAAGTTGTGGACAGGTGGATCAAGTGTATTGCGAAGCAGGGGGACTATGTCAAAAAATAAGACACAAACAATTTCTATAAGTACTTTGTAAAAATGTTATTATTTTCTGTTATTTAATTACTTTCATATATGTGAATAGAGAAGTATTGTGTTATAGACTTTGTGTTGGACATATATCATAATCTTGTATTGCAGAATTGATGATATTCAAGACAACTCTATTCTTCGTCGAGGCATTCCAGTAGCACACTCTATATATGGAGTTCCCAGCACACTCAATACCGGCATCTATTTACTTCTCAAAGGACTAAAGAGGGTACAGAGTCTTAACCACCCTGATGCAATAACAGTGTGCACAGAGCAGCTGTTGGAATTTATTTATGGTACAGGTTTGGAGATTTTTTGGCGTGATAACTACATCTGTCCATCATTAGAGGAATATAAGCAGATGATTCAGAGAAGTAAGTAAAGAACAGAACCATGAGCAGGATTTAATGAAACTGTGAGTTTGTGTATTTTGTTGCCAGACATCAATGCATACATTTTAATCCTGTCATGTTCACTGCTGTGGTCACAGTCCGTTCTCAGAAATTAAAAAGGATTTTCAGATCAAACTTTATCACTGTAAATCAAGTGAACAAATGTAATATGTAGAATAGAGCAGAATGAAATTTTATTGAATGATAATTTAGAATTCAAAATGAAACATCAATTATAACTGTTACACAAAATGTTTTCCAATGAATACACTGAATTATTTTGAGAAATTACAGACTTTCCACGTTCACTGTTCACATCTCAGTGGGCTGTATTCTTTTACAAATGCTGTGACCTCCTCAGATCACACAGTGACAGAGAAATATAAATTGAACAGTTTAAATGAAGACAATATACAGTAGTCAAAATGTATCTGAGATCAATTTTTTCGTACTAAATTTCTTATACTTATTATCAGAAGATATGAACTCTCCATCTTACACTAAGGACAGTGGCAGAAGAGACTGCAAGATTCTACCTTGGGCTGTAAAAGTACATTTTCAATACGTTATGCTTTATATTGATTTCCTTCTTGTTAAACCTTGACAAAGAGTTGCACTATATAATCAGTTAGACAAAGCCTGTTGGAAAATTTTACATTTAAATTTGTCTGCTAAAATTCTGTGCCCTGAGGATAGGTCTAATATTTGTAAACCTTGCAAAGTTTTGGAAAATTTAGTTCTGCGTACATGGATATTTTCAGTGCATTTTCTCCTGCTTGGGATGAGTACATACATACATTGTAGAACAATGATAGGCCTGCAGAACTCATAATAAAGGATCAAAATTATACAAATAAAAAAGGAATTTATTGTTTTATTAATTAGAATTCTAACTGCAAACGCTGTGTTTACTCACTGTTCTAGCAGACACAGTGTTTATGTATAATGATAATAATAATAATAATTTATTTAGTATTCCAACGATCCACCAAAGCAGATATAGAACTTGTCAATACATAATTACATAAAAAACAGTACAGAGTAAGTCACTACAATAATACCTATAATAATGCAATAAATAGTCAATTAAGTTTATACAGAGAGTGTGATCAGCTCAGCAAATACAGTAAACAAATCAAGTTTACGAAAAGTGATCAACTCCGAATATACAATCCATGAGAGCATATTTAACATACTTTAACAGAAACTTAAAATTAATCCACAAGTACTGACTGAACACCCATAGACAGTAATCTCAATTCAGCATATTATTATAATAACAAAACTTGTCATAGAGTACATCATTCACGAATGAGTGAGGTATTCTTCCATGGTATAAAAGGTATGATTGCGTAAAAATTTTTTTAGTTCACACTTAACTTTTTTTGGTTATCAGCAACAATTTTAACTTCTGAGGGTAAGTTATTAAAGATTTTTATCCCCAGGTACTGAGCTCCTCTTTGATAAATTGTTAGGTTTGCTTGAGGAACGTGCAAATCATTCCTTTGTCTAGTGTCTATATTGTGACTTTCATTGTTAGTTAAAAAATATTTTTTGTTTTGAAATACAAACATTAGCAGAGATAATATGTATTGTGACATCAACGTAAAAATTTCTAATTTCTTAAATAAATTTCTACATGAGACTCTGTTCCCACATCCTTCCATAATTCTAATTGCCTTTTTTTGTAGTCTAAAGATCATAGAGCTGTGCAACGAGTTCCCCCAAAACATAATCCCATATCTCATAGCCGAATGAAAAAAGGCGTAATAAATCATTTTCAATGATGAGGCAGACATGTATGTTTTGGCATTTCGAAGTATATAGCAAGCCATACATAATTTTTTTACGAGTAAATCAATATGATTTTTCCAAGGCAGCGTATTATCTATTGTCACCCCCAGGAATTTTGTGTACGAGCTATTGTTGATAAATTTATTGTTAAATCCTATTTCTAAGTTAGTTGTCATATTTCTTTTAGTCATGAAGTGTACATAGTTTGTTTTATTGAAGTTTAGAGATAATTGGTTAGCTCTCAGCCATTTATTTAGAGTTGTAAAAATTACTTGAATGTTTTTGCTTAAATCGATTAGCTTAGGGTCAGCAAATAAGATAATGGTATCGTCAGCAAAAATTATAGGTGTTGAGGTTTTATTTATAATCTTAGGTAGGTCATTTATATATAAAAGAAAAAGTAGGGGTCCTAGAACAGAACCTTGTGGCACTCCATGTCTTACTTTTGCCCAGTGTGAGACCTTGTTACCATTTTCACTATCATTACTTAGAGCTGTCCTACAATATCTATTATTCAGATAAGATTGATATAGTCTAAAATCCTTGTTATCAATTCCATAGAATTTCAATTTAGACAATAGGATTTCATGATTAACACAGTGAAATGCTTTCTCTAAGTCACAGAAAATCCCTCCTACAAGTAGTTTATTGTTCATAGCATTTAAAATCTTTGTTGTTAGTGTGTAGGTTGCATTATCAGTCCTCAGCCCTGACCTAAAACCATATTGTTCAGTGCTTAGTATATTACATCTTGTGAGGTGTTTTATGATCCTCCTCTGCATTAGTGTTTCAAATATTTTTGTGAATCATGCTAAGAGCGATACAGGTCTGTATTTAGCTATGTCACACTTATCACCATTTTTATGTAATGGTTTTATTATGGCGTATTTTAACCTATCAGGGAATACACCCTCAGAAAGCATTTTATTACATATGAATTTTATTGGAGAACTTATGAAAGGGCCACTTAGTTTTAGGACCTCTGTGGATATCTCCTCGTACCCATAGGAGTTTTTCGTCTTGAGGGATTTTATAATTACTTTAATTTCTTTTGCTGATGTGTATTTACTGTCCATGCTGGGGTA
>Ga0268261_10000329_pt1 | contig 29488 bp, 17 predicted proteins | sample TergutNc150P1_FD_190353 | JGI IMG/M metagenome (GOLD analysis project Ga0268261, IMG submission 190353) | Nasutitermes corniger P1 segment gut microbial community from laboratory colony in Florida, USA - Nc150 P1 (SPAdes) (version 2) | ecosystem: Host-associated > Arthropoda: Insects >... | reverse complement strand
ATTGAAACCAACTTGAAGTGATAGTAAGGAGAAAATAACCGTCCGTTTTTAAAAATGAATGTAAATTAAATCTGTAGTTTATTCAGGTGAACATAATATATATATATATATATATATATATATATATATATATAATACTATGAGTAGAAATAAAAGGCTTAAAATATTAAGTGATAAGTGCTATGGTTTATATTCAATATAAATCACAAGATTTGTCAATTATGTTTCCACAGAATTTCTCTCTTTCTGTCCTGGGCTGCAGCCTGTGTTGCAACATACAAACTGCCTAACAGGGACATCAATTATTGGATACTAATATTCAGGCAGTATGCCATGCAAGTAGCGTGTAATCTGTGGAAACAGGGTTTACATTTGAACTGAATTGGACATTCTAAGGCCCATAATTCCCTTGAATGTAAGCACCCAGGATATAACTTAAAATTCCAAAAGAGAAGTGGAAACTAATCAAAATGCCTGGAAACTTGAAGGAACATTGTGCTGGATATGTTACATGGTAAGGATGATGAACCAAGATTTCTGCATAATAAGATTTACAGTTTAGAATGATTATCCCTCATGTCCTTCCCACTTTGGAAGTGACCAATGTAAGAGTGATGATGTTTTTAGAGGTACATACATATTACTACAGATTTTTACACACTACTCCATAATACTACTGTCCTGCCTGATTGAAGCAGAGAAATAAATTCCATTTCTTTGAATGTTTACTACAGTGTTCTGAATGATCCACTAATGACAGCCATGAAAGGTGTCATCATTTCTGTAATGTTGCATAGTAACAGAGATTCCTAAAATATAGGTGTTCTTGAATTTTAACAGGTAAATTGTGGTAACACTTATTATTAAGTCAGTATAATTTTTTTTTAATTCCCCTTTCCCTTCCCCCACTATGTCACATGTAAGTAATTTCATAATTTTTTTAAATAAGGAAATAGACAAATGGAAGTGTAGTGTCATATGCTGCTACAGTTTCGTTCCAATTTAGAGACATTTAAGTACTGTATGTAGGTAGCATTTTGTTACTGCAATCTTTTTTGCCAGATATTGCCTTATCTTAAAAGGGAAAAGAGCGATAAAAAATCTGTATCCCTCATATTTAAAGTGGAAAATTAAACATGTTTGCATAACGAAAACTAAGATGTATTCACTGCAGCTTTTTTAAATGAAATAACTTTTGTTCTTTTTTATCAACAATTTACCATTGAATTCTTTGAGACTCATGATGTTTTAAGATTTTTCCCTGGGGCTCAACATTTAACAGCACTGCCTAGACAGACACGCAGACGGGATCGCATTTATAACTCAATGTATGAAGGCACTGGCATTCACCAGCTATGAATGTCATGCTGAGAACTGCAGACATGATTCCACACTGCCAATACTAACTACCATATGAAAATGTGCTGCCCATACACTTTAGAAAACGATTGAAAAGTCCCAACAAAAGTACTAAATGATTTATGTATGCATGAAGTTTTTTTTCTTTGTTTCTTATAGGAAAAATAGCATTCAACATGTATTTATGAGAACAGCATATGTGGTCCTACTGTATCTATCTTAGCTGTTTCTTGTTGGTCTTCTTAACCCCTTCTGTGAGTAGCCCTGATCTACAGCCATTATCTTCCTTTTGTATGTTCTTCACATTAAACTTAAAGAACATAAAAGTTTATAAATAAATGCTGTTCATGGATGCATATCTTCAGTACAGGATGTCCATTTATGAGCTTTACAATTGTACTCTTGTTTTACAGCACACTTATCATTGAAAAAATAAGAACTTCTGACAGATCAGCTTGAAACCTGTTACAATAAATTATCAAATTTTAATGTGAGTACCACAGTTGGCTCGAGGAATGTCAGACATTCAACCTCCTGCCACACTTTGGCAGGACCGTGGTCAGTTCTTGGTTAGGCCTCGTATGATACATTGTCTTTAGTTTTTCTAGTGCCACCAGCAAATCTCCAGAAGAAAAATTCGTGAGTGTGAGGGCGGGGGGCCTGTAGACACAACTATTGTTAAAAAAATGCTTGTTCTGAGAAACAGTGCTGTACTGGGTGGCTCTCTTGCACATAAGCTGAAACTTGTTGTACTGTCATCACAACAGACTTTATTTCTTTTTATTTCTTTTCTGGCCCTGATACAGTTTTGTGTTACAGATGAATGTAGCTGTAACTAGTGACCACAGTGTGCACTATTCTGCAATCAAGGTGCTAAGGTGAAGCTTTTAAAGTCTGTACTTTCAGTTGATAATGAACTGTACCTTAAATGTGCTGTGAGTCATGCATGATTAGAATCATAAAGATCATTTATGGATTTCCAGTATTATTTGGCATTAAATTTGATCTTAATCTTGTGTATGAACATCATTGTTCCATACTGAATTTATTGCACCATCATCAAATTCCAGTTATATTGTAACATGGTGATTAATTGCAGTATGACTTTGCAGAGTAATGATGATAATGTACACTGTACCAGACAGAGAAGGGGTTAATAGTACATTTAGGTATAATTTTTTGTGGCAACTAAGTCAGTAAAGAGAACATACCCAACAAAATTCATAATTTGTTTAGTGTTGTAATCACCGAATCTGGAAATCTGAAACAAATTGAAGGCCGCATGTACAGAGTGAACTGAGTGCAGCAAATGCAATCTTTTGATTGTTATGGTCTGAGATTTTTTGGCATTCATGAAAATTTGCTTTTGCTGCTCAAATTGTATGGATTGTGTGCCTGAAAGACACTGCCACATATGTCATCATCTTATACTGGAAATTGTATCAACCTTCTTGTGTTGTGATAGTTGACATACAATAATCAGATGGAGTCAAGAAATTTAACGGAACAGGGTTAGAATATTGCGTGGCTTAGTTGTCACAAAATTCATAACAATCTAAATGTAATTAAACAAGAGAATCAATGTCAGTGTTGTGCACTTGATATCTTTGATTTCTTTATGTAACTCAGATAATTAGTGTTCAAAGTGTGACACTGGGATTATTTTAATGATAATTGGGAAACAAAACCATTTGGTGCTGCAGTGACTAATGTAACTTTGATTTTGTTTAATCTATTCTGTTTTCTGCCAAGAAGTGCTGGATCAGTATGTGTATTTCCTGCACTAAACATGAGTGACGAAGTCTGAGAATTATTGAATGTAGATGATAATGTGATAATTATTGCTGCTGAATTGTTGAGTTGACTGTACCTAGAAATAGGGATATGTGACTGCTGTTTGAAACTGTGGACTTCATTTTATTTATTTCACATCACTCTCTGACCTATATATATAAAAGTGGGGGACTCTGTTTACATTCATACAATCCATAGGGGACAGCCAGCTGTGTTGGTCTGTATCTCTTCCAGAATTATACTAAAAGAAACTTACATTTTGCTGTCAGACGTAGCCGATTGGAATGACAGGATGCATAAAAATGTGTACTTGCAGTAATGTCAGTAGGAACATTATCATGCAGGGTCAGAGATGTTACATATGCCGGTACGTTGGGTTTCATGGCCATGTAATAGACGGTCAACTTTTTATTATCCATGGATAAGAGAATGTTTAACTCCCTGGTTCTGGTGGAGGGTGGGGGGAGGTTGGCAGTCATATTTTAATTCTAAGGCAGTGGTATTATTAGGAATACAAATTCCTTACTCTGAAACCCTGACTATGCACATCTTCCACCATTGCAACACACAGCTGTTAACAGGTTAAATATAAGCAGAATGACAGAAGTGAAGCCCAATGGTTAAGTGATATTAGATACTGACATTCCATATGCAACATTTAGACACAATATTGGCAGAGAAGGGACTGGAATATACCATACAAGTTGCGGTTTGTTTCCCTTAATTTTATGATCATGTTCAGCACAGTTCAGAAAGCGTAAAAAAACAATAACCGAAAGAAATGGTCACATTTACATGTTATGGTATTTATTAGTACTGCATCCAATTTTTGGAATTGTCTGTCACTAGATAAAAAGGAAATGTTTAGCAAAGTACTCAGGATCTGTATGACAGGTAAGTAAATGCACTAATTATAAACTGCATATACCATGAGAAATCAAGTACACATGGTCACCTTTCTCCTCTACATAAGTAGAACCAGCATACTCCATATGTAGAGTTTCAGACAAGTTGATTGGGCCTCACTTTTAGTTGATATGAAGTATTGAACCATCTGTTTCAGAGCCGTGGCTTCATTGAAATTAATTTAGAAATTATAAATGTATGGCAACACTAATATTTATTGCATAGTTTGAGACATGGTTATGGTTGTAACATGCTGACAAAGTATGATATCTGTGGATGTCCAGGTTCAGTTCTGGGGGCAGGCCAGTGACATTTATGGTAGACATTGCAGTGGAACAAGTTCTTCATCAGTTGTCAGTTATTCCACCAATGCTAAATTTTCACTTAGGGCAGATACAATGGGCAACAATACCAAGGGACCCTTTAAAAAGAAAACAAAAACAAAAAGGTGCTTTGTAAAGTAAATTGTTTAGTTCATACCTAAATTTAAGTGAGATACCTTGCTGCATGCTTGCACTCAACCCTAATACTAACCTTTTGGCATACAGTGAGTAACCAGACATAATGGCCACATGTGTAGCATTTGTACTTTATGTCTGGGGATCTTGTGTTCAAGTCAGAGCAAGGATGTCAGCTATCTTTATAGGTCTTCTGTTGTTTTCATTACCCCTCCATGCACCCACATTGTGTGTCAGTACTTGAAACTAGGCTTCTTACATCTATTGCCTTTGCAGTTTATTCGGTAGTCATCCTACCATAATAACCTCATCTACTGAAACAGCATTAACATAACTACCTGAAAGAATATAAAACAAAATAGGAAATGTATGCAAAGATTAATTCTTGGGTATACATTTTGTATTCCTTCTCATATAAAATTTGTCAAAGTCAGTCCTTAAGATAGTTCATGAATTTCTTTCATGATACAGAACAAATCTCTTTTTTGCTTAGTTGTCTCGAATTGTTAACACTCTTCAAAACACCTTTTGTCAGAAGATAAAATTCTTCTAGGAATGACTGTGTCGATTGACGGTTAGTCACATGTTTTGGAGCAGCTTGGTGCCTCCATATTTAGGGGAGTCTAACAAGAACTACCCTGAAGGTGGGGGCAGAAAGCTTCTGTGAAACATTTCTTTATGATTTGACACATGTCATCCCAGAAGCCTTGAATGTTCATCAACACTGCTATGTGACCTGTATCTACAGTGGCTTGGTTATTTAGCAACGTCCTTCAGTTTCAGTATCTGTCAGTAGATATCGGGCATCTCCTACATTTTAGGGTGTTGATGTCTTTGTACTTGTGGCAACATGCCTTACATGTTGCTCAGTATACAATATAAAAGTCTTATGTTTTGGAATTTTTGCCAAAAGAAGTGAATAAAGTCTATCTAATTTGTTTCTTGTAGCAGGCCAAAACCCACCAAGGGTTGTAGCGCCGATTGAAGAAGAAGAATTTGTTTCTTGTGGCTTGAAATTTAAATTCTTGTCCATGAATCAGACCTTTAAGTGGAATGTCCATTTTATTGTATAAAATTTCATTAGTAAAGTGGATGACAGGTTAAAATGAAATGTAAGGATGGTTTCTGCTTATCATTCAGGGTTTGCCCAGGTCATCATTGGCCCATCTGGCAGCATGTCTATATTCTGTTGTATATTCGTGATTCTGGCCATGTCCAAAGATCTGGTTATCCTGTGTGAGATTTGGGGTGTCCTTTCTTCCACATCATACAAATTGGTCATAACCATTTTCTTCCATATCCTTCTCACTTGACAAGAGTTAATAAATGATAAACTGTTAATCAGTATGTGATGAGAAAGCCAGAAAATGGATGTGACTAATGCTATGAATGTTGATAGTAGGTGGCATATTATGGAAGGTCAAACTTTGAAGTCCTGCAAAATTATGGGAAGAGGAAAATGATGGAAGCAGTGGCATAATCTTTACAGGATATGGTATTACTATGATGAGAATTGAAATACCCCCCCGTCCCACAGGTGCGTGTGTGCACACACTTTAAGAGACTTCAAGAGACTGTTATACAGTTACTTCAAAATGTTAAGTGATCCGTAATGGTGATTTTGTTAAAAGGTGTTAACTCTTTTGGCATTTTGTGCACAAACTGTGCAGAAGCACTAACATTGGCATATTTTGCTGAAATATGCTGATGTTAATGCAGTAGTGTATAACATGGTGGATTTAATTACATCAAATTACTGTATTTGAACTGCTGCAATTGCAGTGTTGCTGCATATATGTTTTGTTTGTATTGGAATTCACAGTCTTTACATAGAATTTTATTTTGTGAGTTCTCTGAGAACTCGGTTAACAAGAACTAAATTTTATTCCCAGGCTTTCAAATTAACTATGCTGTTTATATAGAATGATTGTGATTGTTAACAAAGTTTTTCTATCATAAGTTTTATGAGAATTAAAAAAGTTCATGTAGTTCGGATATGTTAGGTGACGTTTCATGCTCTAAACCTGCTGAATATGACCCTGAAATCTGTAAAAAACTTGCTCAAATGAAACAATCCAAGTTTCTTCTGTAAGCAGTAACCCAACAAACAAACAAAAGCGACCAATGGCTCAGATCTGTAGGATGTTTGGATCTTTCACTTGTTATTCAGTTCTTATATACGTGATTCTGTCCATTACACAGCACATACCCTTTGAGATGTGAGGTTCACACAGTAGTGAATATCAAGATAGCAGACTTCTGGAATGTTGCACTGTGTATGCTGGTTGATGAGTAACAACTTTTTGGAGGAACTTGTTTCCTCCATCTTCAGGATAGATAATGGAGGGAGTAGTTTCCTTCAAAATATTGGGACTTATCTGCCAAACTAAATGACATCATGTCTTGGAAGACCATCATATGAACATGCCTTATGAAAAGAGCTGAATGTTCATGATGAACATATTGCTGACATAAGGCTAACAACATTGCAAATTTTATTAGTGAAATACTAAAATAGATGTATTAGTGCACTGAAAAAGTGCAATATATAACACTCCTTTTTATATTTTAGGATTTCATGTCCCTCTAATTTTTATTTACATACATGTGCAAACATCACTTGCTGTTATAGGTATCAATAAGAAGGAATTTTAAGTTTATGATTTTCTGGGGTGTGATACCATGTGGTTTAATTTGGAGGGGGCGGGTTCCTCCAGAACATTATTGATCATAAACTGTGTGTTGTAAGATTTCTGAAATGTGTCATGTGAAAATTACAGATTCTTACAGTAATCATTCTTCTGACAAGATTTATCTCATGCACCTACACTTTCTGGACCATCATGGACAGTTTGGGCAGGGTTTTCACCCTCTGAACACCCTTCTGAATGAAGCTCTGCTCACTGTTTTATAAATTTATCACAAATAAGATGTGTATTTTAAACATATTTTATTAGATCTCACCTTGTAAAAAGAGAAAAATGTGGTGTGAAATGAAAGAAGTAAAGAACTCAGTTTCAAATAATCTACTTGGGTACCTGGCATTATACTGTTATGTATATAATTTGTATCTCAGCTTAACCCAGACTTACATGGAAGAATATGAGGAGTGTAAGGGGTGTTGAATTGATAAAACTCCAGACTTAAGAATTTTTAAAGAAGAGCATCCCAGTAAGTAGATTTACCACTGCAGCTCTGTACAAGCCTTTGCTGGTATTAATGTTAATTTGTTGTAATGTTATTGACCCCAGACATTCAAACTGTAGTTACTTTAACTGTAATAATACTGTTCATATAGCTTACAGCATAATGTACAATCTCTTGAGTGATATGACAAGTTTTGTCAGTAGTATGTACAAAATAGTTGCTTAATAATGTTCTGACCTGTTTATATGAACAATGTTCCAGACACTACCAGCGTCTAAACTGTCATGTATAATTTAACTTTACTGAAGTAGGTTGTTGGTGGATTTAAGTAGCAATGTGGAGGCCACAGGAAGAAGTTCCATGGTTGCTGGGATAAAAATTTTCAAGAATTTTTCACCGACTCTCTTGTATTTGCAGGCTTGAATCAGGCCCACACACACTCATGGTGTTGTTTATGGACCAGTGGAGTCCACCTTACACCAGCAAAGGGTGAATGATGTTAAGGTTGTTGACATTTACATCATTTAGTATACAAGGAGCTACTTGACCTACATTTTGCTGAACTGTTGGTTGCCCTGCATCATCTTATTATGCATTGATATCCCAGGTCTGCTCTTCCCCCTGCCCAGTGATTATCCTTAGTGGATCCAAGTGTACAAGAAAGTAAACATCTTCAGTGTTCCAAACCTTTCATAATTAGAAGCAGCCATATGGCTGCTACTTGTGGATGTTGGCTGTAAGTAATGTAAGTAATGCATCTTAAATGCCAGACCATACACCTTAAACTTGTGTACTGCTGAACATTATATTATCAAATCCCAGATGTTGCTGTATGTAACCTGTGGGGAATGGAGTAGCCATAACATTTGGAGTGGTCTTGAAATATAATTTTTCCCATGTTGCACTGGTTCAGCTGTTTGTCATTAATGTGTAGTACTGTTTACTATCACCAGTGACGATGTATGTTTAAAAATGTCCATGTTCTGTGCAGTGAATTTGTTAAAAATATTTATTCCAACAAACGCAGAACAATAAATGGACAATTGTTTTATAAATATATGAACTACTACTACATGTTCTGGCATTTGTTTACTATCTTCAGGGAGGTGGTTAACAAAGGAAAGAGTAGTGGCTAATTATGTTAGAGATGCACAGATATAATGCTGAAATACATATTAAAATGTGTAAAACTTGGAAGTAATTTACATGTGTTCATAAGTATCATGATACTTTATATACTCAAATTCACACAGACATCTGGGCCAAAGGTTGTCATTCATGTTTTCAGGAAGCACAGTTCTTGGTCTAGGGAAGTTACGAATTGCAGCAACCTTTTACACCAAGTCCACCCCATTGACCACATGTCTCAGGTACAAGATTTTTGTACTGCAGACTTTCATCCCACAGCACTTCATTTGAACTTGGCATCTCTCTTCCTTCCATGTACTGACTGCAGAGCATCAGAATCATGTCCATTAGCTTGTGAGAGTTGCTTGGCACCCCTGCAAGCTGAATGCTGTCATTTGTAGTGGTAGCTTTTTAGTAATGTAAATTAAGCCCTTTTTTCATTCTGTTACCTGCCACCCATCAGAGACAAATTGTTATGTCTGGAACAGGCATCTGTGTTGTGGATTTCAGAGTCCTAATATCAGTAGAGAAACAGCTCTAGATCATTGTCTTCTGAATGAGTATCATTGGTGCAAAGTACATGGACTGTGTATTTGCTGTCTTAACCAAAGATCTGCTTATGGCACCTTATAAGAGTATGGTGTAGTGGTACTCATTAGTTCGTGTTAATTGTCTTGTTGGGCTATTGAGCATACCAGTGTACGTAGGCCTCAAAAAGTGGCAGTATTAAGTGTTTTTCTCCCATGCCTAGCATAAACTTTACCTTGAATGTTCTCTTGATCTGTGCCTCATCATTGTTTTGGCTTGTTTAAGCACTACTTTGTACTCTTGGTGCAGTTGAATTTCTCCAGTGGCTCTTCCTTCAATGTTGCTTCCCTGACCACTGAATTCTTTAGCATCTTATGCTCCATTTCCTTGGGTCCTAGTGCGCATTATTCAACTCGTGACACATGTTTTTTGCTGTTGTGTGATGTGGTCTTGGTTATAAATTAGATTCAACCATTCATTGATGCAGACCAGTATGTGTGGTTTCTATTGAAAGCACTGGTGCAGCATGTTATGATCCTATTGAATCATTTTTCACAGTTTCATATAAAATATAAAATGCAGAACTGATTTCGCTGCATGGAAATAATATACCCCAGGTTCTTCATAAGGGTCAGTCACATACGAGTATGAGTAAATATGAGTACATAAGTTAAATATCCATTAACTATTATTGAGATTATGATGTTAAATAAGTTAGTGTATAGTAAGATGTAGTCAGATGCTGAGTCATCTAACCACTAAATGCATTATGTGCAGCCATGTCCCTAATAAAAGAGCCATTATGGCTGCCTCTAATTAGGATGGCTTTGTAAGGTCACATATGCTTCTTATAGAAATGACCAACAAGATGGAAGTGTGTAGGACAATTTATTATTCCATTGTTCCTTGACTGCTCAACATGTTTTGAGTGATGTCATAAGATGTCCTAAGTTGACGTGTATGAAAAGTGCTATATGTGTACATACCGTTTGTCGTTGCCGGCTGCTCTCATGGCTGAGTGGGAACTGGCTCATGTATTTAGTGGGATGTATTGATCGAGAAGTGATATGTGTGTGTGGCATCAATGCCGAGCTGAATGAGAGGATTTTGTTCACCTGGGTTTTGATCTGTAATAAGTTGTCCGTGTTGGTAGTGTGATTGAATGAAAAATTGCTCATATGGGATTAGCATGGATGTGTAGTTTATAGGTTTAAGTAATTTCATTATTTTGTTTATGGTGCCGTATTCATGTTGGTTGTTTAGTATATTTGTGCAAGTGCGGATTGTGGGTCATTGTTTTTGACATAACGTATGTGCTCTTGGTATCACTGCTTTAGATTCCAGCTGGTTTGTCCTATGTACGCTTGTTTACATGTTTTACGGGTTAATTTGAAGATCTACAAATTAACCTGCAAAACATGTAAACGAGCATACATAGGACAAACCAGCCGGAATCTAAGGCAATGATACCAAGAGCACATACGTTATGTTAAAAACAATGACCCACAATCCGCATTTGCACAACATATACTAAACAACCAACATGAATACGGCACCATAAACGAAATAATGAAATTACTTAAACCCATAAACTACACATCCATGCTAATCTCATATGAGCAATTTTTCATTCAGTCACACTACCAACACGGACAACTTATTACAGAACAAAACCCAGGCAAACAGAATCCTCTCATTCAGCTGGGCATTGACACCACACGCACATCACTTGACATCACTTCTCGATCAGTACATCCACACTAAATACACGAGCCAGTTCCCACGGAGCCATGACAGCCGCCAGCAACGACAAACATTATGTACACATATAGCATGTCAACTTAGGACATCTTTTATTGAAATACATTGCATTTCCTGCATTTTCTAACTACATTTTAATACCATCGATTTTAACCATAAGTTTTAACTATAACAGTACTTATATACATTTATCATTTTACCAGACTTGTTTTATTAACCCTTTAAACGCTGAATTAAATCCCATCTGCCATTTGCTGGCATTATTAGGAGCTCACCATATTCTGCACGTTAGCAGGATAAGGGTTAATGACATTTGTATAAAATAATGCTGGTCCCAATGGCCGTGCGGTCTAAGGCGTAGGTCTGTAGCCGCTCGCCTGCTGAGATTGTGGGTTCGAATCCCACCGGGGGCATGGATGTATGTCTGTTGTGAGTGTTTTGTGTTGTCAGGTAGAGGTCTCTGCGATGAGCTGATCACTCATCCAGAGGAGTCCTACCGACTGTGATGTGTCATCGTGTGTGATCTAGAAAACCTCAAGGATGAGGAGGCCATAACCCACGTTGGGTCGTAGCGCCACAGGAAAAAAAAAATACTAAAAATTATATGTCCTTATTGCAATGAGTAAAACCAGAAGCTGTAATGACAGTTCAGAAGCTCCTTATGATGAGCGATCGTATCGCTCGAAACATGTTGAGCAGTCAAGGAACAATGGAATAATAAATTGTCCTATGCAGTTGCATCTTGTTGGTCATTTCTATATGATTTGTAATATGAAGCATGGATCCATGAACATTAAGTCACATACACTGGTTCCCTTACATGCAGAGGAAATGGCCACCTAACTAGGCAGTTATAATAGGTTGTGTAGCTCCTTATATACTACTTCGAGTGACTGTCAACAACCTACTTTTTGAGGACATTCACTCTTTGTTGGTATAAGGAGGACTTCACTGGGTCATAAGGAACAGGTTATTACTTCTGTTTGTGGTCCTGGTTTGAACCTGCTAATGCAGCATCAATCATCCCACAGTCTGTTGCTTGTAAAGGATTCACATTAGTTTGAAGAGAAAGTCTAGATGATCTGGGGTTGGAATATAGAGCAGTATGCAGAAGCACAAGTGGAGGGAGATGTGGAGGCATCAGTCCATGGAACTTCCATCCATGAAATAGGTCACAGTTTCTACTCTCAATCCCTGTACTCCTCATGTGTATATGATTGGCATAATTTGTTGTGGAATTGAAGCTTCAAATAAACTATATCTCCCTCATTTTTTGGTTTTCTTTCTTGTTACTTAACAGATGTAAATAATGTTATCTTGTTAATTAATTGTACAGGTAACTGTAAGAAGTCTTGTATTTTCCCTTGATATTTTGTAACTATTGTTCATTTCTGATTACCTGATTTTAATTGAATATTGATGTAAATATATACTGCATCTTTGTGTAATGAGTTGATGTTCATATAGAATGTTACTCAACATAAGGAACTAGGAACTATGGTTTGTCTATAGATGTATTTCTGTTCGTGCAATATGTACAAACCAACCGACGGTGTATGTATGATGTATAAGTTGAGTTTAATGTAGACTCTAATAACTAAATTAATTTATTTTAATTTTCAGTTATTCAGGCAACAATATAAAAAACTTCTGATTTTCCATGTGCAGATTAGCTTTGATATGGCTGGATAATTTTTATATTTCTGTAAACAGAATGTGGTTGGTGGCATGAACCTTAAATTGTTTTCAATACTGAATTAATTTTCAGTGTTGTATTGACCCAGGTGATGAATGCCATGTATCAGACAGCTGTATATCAGTATATCCTGTATTTTTTTTCTAGAGAATGGTGTTCATTTTGTGACTTGCTTCCTATTTTACAAGCTTCAGTTGTATCATATATGGAGCTATGAAACCCATTTCCTAGTAAAAGTGTAATGAAATTTATTGATGTTTCATACAGCTCCATCTTCCAGTTGTAAAAAGTGCCATTCTATGTAAAATTACTTTTCTAGCATAATTCATTTTTCTAGTATCTGGGTTTGTTGTAAAGAGCTGCAGTGTTATTGTTTCTTCCCTCTCTTTTTACAAGGTCAGTTGCAGTATTATTACATGTAAGGAAGGCTATCATTTCATAAAAATAGGTGTATGAAATTACATATTCACTTTCGTTTTAGCTTTTAAATCAATTATTTAGTCATGGAACATCTGTAATAATACAACTAATAATAATCATGATACAAGCTTATGAAGGTAACATTGCAAATGAAATGTTCTGCATAGCTTTGATTTAACTGTTAGAAGAGTAAAACAGTTATGTGAAGTGAGATGATAACTATGAAGTAGAAACACAGTGATGGGTAAATCTTTGTATATTACTGTACTTGTACAGAGTTATGGAAAAAAATCTTTGGGCCTGGTACAGTCCTTTGTTAGTGGATTGAAGCAACAAATACGCAATATTATATTACATAATGATGTTGAGGATGTACTGTATGGAGGTCTTGAGGTAACTTGTATTACACAGGGCAATAATTTAGTTTTGTGCATGAATGAACTAAAAGTTGCTAAGTTTGTAAGAGGTAGGTATTGACTTCCCCCAAGACCTCTCATTGAGCAATGTAAACTTGGAACAAAACGGTGCAGAGAAATGATAAATCAACCAACTGTAAATGGAAAATAATAATGACTTGTTCTATTTTGTGCAGTAAACAGACACCACAAAGTAAAAATGATGTACTTCTTTCTTCCCAATGCCAGTACTTTTTTTTCAGCTAGTATGCACACTACCAAAAAGCAGTATGTAGTGTACCAGTAAGCATGTCGTATGTTCCATGTCACACAGTGACATCCCACACGTTTGGCATCTTCAAACTTTTGCGATTAAGAGTTCAAGCAGATATTTTTTTGACTGTGCATAATATCATGATCAATTCTTCACACTACATTTCTGAGTGCTGGCCTTGAATGTCAGCTGCTGTTGTTACTCATTTTTAGCTGAACTGGCAGAACAGTTGTTGAAAGCTACTATTTAGTTTGTCATGTCTGTCCACATGGAACATCTCTGCTCCCACTGGATGGCTTTTCATGTAATTTTATATTTATGTGTTTTACAAAAAAAATCTGTAAACCAGATTCTGCTTTTGTTAAAATCTGATGAGGTAAAACACGTTTAACATGTATACCTAAGTAAATTTATGACTGCCTCACTGAATTATTTGCGAGTTGAAGAATTTAATAGAGAGAATCAAAACACACATTTCAAATCAAATATTTCCGTAAATCATGTCATTTATGAGGTAATTAAGGCAGAATACAAGCATATGATGTGATCTGCTGGCAGGCATACAAAAACCTTATTTATGCAAAGCATTGACTGTCATTATGATTTTTTTAGCCATATTGTTAATGGCTTTTATTTTGTCAATGGCGATGCAATATAATATGTGCGAAACTAAACATGTAAAGAGAGTGAAATAGTGATTTCCTTTCAAAACAGGTATGTACAATTACTGTATTAGAATTAGGACAGTACAAAGTGAGTGGATAAACCAGGATGTCTGTCTGATACAAGAGTTTGAGAGACAGGACAGTTCAAACAGTAAACTAACCCCTATAAAAACCAGGGAATTAGGATTCCTGGCAGAGGATAAATTTTCAGTGGATAATGGGGCTGTTTGCTTGGAGATGCAGCAGTTCAGGCATGAGGCTGATCACTTAGCCCCATCTACAGCCAAGGTTAAGCTGTACCTCCATATTCTTCATGGTTTTGTGCTTAGTTAAGCAAAGGGAAAGGTTTATGTTTAATAGTCTGTCAAAACACTACAAAAATATATTCCACACAGAATAAATAAATATTAAAATTTCATACAAAACTACTTTATTATGAAAAATGTAGGGAAAGCACAACACTTCATTTACAATGTGGTACACATCCAGCTGATGAGAAATACTCTGCAAATTGTTCTTGAATTTAATACCCTGCCACAGCTGATTCCCAGCCAGTTTTGTTTAAACTCTGAAAGGCTCTTAGATTTATTGTTTCCTCTCTCCATGATCCATAAATCATATCACCATTTGAAATGTCCTCAGTATCAAAAGTTCCTTGTGGGCTGTACAAATTCTTTGAGGAATTGCTTTTCCTTAGGAAGTTATGCAAATGGACACATGCAAGAATCACACTTCTTGCTTTTGTTGGTTGCAGAAGGAGGGGTTTCCTCAAGATGTGAAAAACAGATGCCATAATACCAAATGTATTTTCCACAACACTGTGAGCTTTAGATAACCTGTAATTGTATGTCCCTTTCAGGGATCCTTTCACATGTGTACCAGGATATGGTTTCATCATATTTTCTTTCAGAGGAAATGCATCATTACATACAAAAACATAAGGTGCTGGATTTTCTTGTCCTGACAGTGCTTTTGGAGGTGGCAAGTTCAGTGTTCCATCATACAGTTTCTTGGCTAAACATTGGTCTACCACTACACCTCCATCAGGTGTCCTATGCTGACACCCCACACTGGCAAACAAAAATGAATGTGCTGCATTTACTGCTGCTAGAAGAACAATACTGAAAGTTCCTGTGCAATATTCACTTCCATTTTTGAATGGTGCTTGTAGCTTAATGTGCTTCCCATCAAGTGCTCCAACACAATGGGGAAAATTCCAAAGATTTTCATATTCCTCAGCCACCTGCAGCCATTTATGAGGTGAATCTGGTGTCTTGAATGTAGAATAAACAAACATGTAAGATCATGGGATGTATCCAGTGATTAAATAGTCACTAGTGAGACATAAAAAGACAAACACTTCAGTACACCTACCACCAGATCCATATACTATAATATACTGAGTGTACCACATTTTAAAATCAGAAGCAGAACCAACAGGAAAATTTTTAAAGAAGTTATCAAATATACATTAACTTCTACAAGACATACACAGATGATGAATATCAAAACTATCTGATGGATAATTATCACTTTGACAGTAAGAAGTACACTGACATTTTGGACATTTCAATAACAATTATATGTTGACAATTTAACAGTAACACATTGCAAACTGTAACACTAAACATTTTTGAATCTCAAAGATAACCACAAATAGGTACAAAGAACATACTCCTAAAATCAAGGGTGTATATAACTACTATATTACATGTGAATTGTATATCCACATGACTACATAATATATGTATAAACTTATCTAAGCCCAAGCATTACCATTCTGTGTACATGTTGCCCTGATGATGACCTGTAATGCTGGAAATAAGCAGGAGACTTATTTTGTGCTATTTAAAACTGGTACCTGGCACCAGGTAGAAAAAAGTTTGCCACCATTGTTACACATTGCTGTTGATACATTCTTTGTTGGTCTTTCGGGATACTGTCAGGATCTCAAACTGTATACTGCCATTGGTAGGATGCCTAGTGAATAATGAACTGAAAAGTATTTACAAGGCTATGATCATGATCAAATCACAGCAGTTTTTTTGAAGTTACTGAGGCAAGTACAAAAAACCTCATTCAGGACAGCTGAGATTCAGACTTGATAAATGGAGTGAACATAGGTTACAAGGAAATTTTAAAATTCATCTCTCCTTATTTTACTTATGTAAGCAGTTTTGTTCCTTTAATGTCATGTGACGTGTTTTCAAATTCCATTCTGTGCGAAATGCTGATTTACTTTACACAGACCAATGGCATGTGCCTGTTAAATACGTAACTGGGAATTCATAGTTTAAAAATACAAAATTAGAAAACTAATATCATTACTGTATTTGAACAAGTAAATAAATGACTTAAAGTTAATATGTTATCATTAAATTTTGATAAAATGTATTATACAAAATATATAAGTAAAAAGAGCTCTGTTAAGGATATGAATGAACATTGAATATGACAACAAATCAGTCGCTAATATTCATTCATTCCATTGGCATGTCCAGAATGCGACGATTCCTTGCCATTCTCAGGAGCTTCTTCCATTCCTCTCTGTTATATACCCTTTCCTTCCACTAACTAGTCTTCCACCCTCCCTTACTTCATCTTGCCATCTCTTTCTTGGTCTACCTCTCAGCCCTGTTGTTTCCAAATTCATATATAATACTTTTTTGGGAGTTCTATTTTCCATTCTCTGTACACACCCAAACCAATGTAATCTATTTAACCTTATTGTCTCTGTTATACTACTTGCCTGCCTCCTCTTTAATATAGCCCTGGAAAAGGTCATTCGGGATTCGGGCATTCAAACTAGAGGAACCATCTTTTTTAAGACTGTACAAATCCTGGCCTTGGTAATAAACCAAGAGAAGATGGTATACATGTACAGTGGAAAGGATACAACATTGCATCAGGACCTCGCAATAGGAAACTACATATTTCAGAGAGTGGACAGCTTCAAATACCTGGGTACAATGGTCAATAAAATGAACAACAGATCAGTAGAAGTGAATAAATCAAGGATCATATCCAGGAATACCAAAACACTCCTCTACAAAACACTAATCATACCAGTACTCACATATGGGGCAGAGGCATGGGTGCTATCTAAGCAAGATGAGCATCGCCTCAGTATTTTTTAGCGTAAAATCCTCCGGAAAATTTATGGCCCAGTGATGGATGGGGGAAGATGGCGAATTAGAACTAACCAAGAACTTTATCAACAGTGTGGTGAGAATGACATTGTGAAATTCTGCAAGTTGAGTAGACTGAGATGGGCAGGACATGTCATACGCCAGGATGATGATGATCTATCCAGGAGAGTTCTTCTCAGTGAGCCAGGAGGAAAGCGCCCCAGAGGGAGACCCAGACTGCGTTGGGAAGATGGAGTGGAGGAAGATGTAGCGAGGCTAGGATGTAGAAACTGGAAAGTAGTCGCCCTAAACCAGGAAGGATGGAGGAAACTCTTAAAGGAGGCCGAGGCCCACCCTGGGCTGTAGCGCCGTTGGAGAGAGAGAGAGTCTCCGTTATACTGGGTTTTTTAACCATTGCATAAATTTCTTTATTAGTTAATATTCTCAAATATTCTTTTTCATTGTCACATACTGGGCCTAAAATTCTTCCATACACTTTCCTTTAAAAAATTTGTGTTTTCTATCTCTCTTTGTTAGTATTCAGGTTTCTGATGCATATGTTAAAGTTTTGTCTATTATTTTGTTCTTCAGTCTTAATTTTAGTTTTTAGGTATATTTTTATTTCTAAAAAATTTTTGTAGCATAAAGTATGTTTTGTTAGCATTTTTTATTTTTTCTTGTAAATTTATTTGGTGATTGTTCTCTTCATTGAGTATAACAACTAGATATTTAACATTTTCAACTCTTTCAAATGTATAATCTTTTATTGTTAATTGTCCTATTTTATTTTGTTTTGAACTGTTTTTCTGTTCCACTTTCATATATTTTGTTTTTCCTTAGTTTATGTGTAGTCCTAACTTTCTGGCAGTGTTTTCTATTTCTACAAAAAGTTGTCTTATTTCTATATAATTTTTTCCAATTAATACAATGTCATCTGCATACGCTAATATGCTCAATTGTTATTTACCACTCTTTATACCACTAGGAACCGTTTTTATACTTTGTATCACTCTTTGTAATGCTAAGTTGAATAATGGTGATAGAGGGTCACCCTGTTAGTCACTAATATTACTAATGCAAAATTTCTCAGAATAGTTAATGACAACACCTTATCATGGATAAGTCACAAAGATCAAATTATACCTACATTAAATGCAGCCTAATTTGAAATTAGAGTGGTTAAACTATTTAGGTGACAAGATAACTTGAAGATGGTTTATTATTCATATTTTCACTGCATCATGACTTAGTGAATAATATTTTGGGGAAATTCTTCATATAACATTAATATTTTCAGATTACAAAAAAGGATAATCAGAATTGTTATGAGTGCCTGAAGTAAGAGATTCCTGTTGGGAATTTTTTGAAGAAATTAAAAATATTTTCTTTTGCAGTATACCTTCACTTTTATTATTGGTGGTTAATAATAAAGTTCACTATAAAGTAAACTCTCAGATTTACAGCATCAACACTAGACAAAACTCTAATCTTTATCAATTATTATCAAATATAACAACATTTCAAAGTAGAACCAATTGTTTTGGCATCAAGGTTTTTAATAATCTTCCTTCTCATACAAAAATCTTGTCTCATAATGTGAAACATTTTAAATAGGACCTTAGCCAATGACCAACTTGATGCACAAATTTTTAATACATTTATTACAATCCTCTACATGTTTTGAGCAATATCTTTCTCATCCTCAGGAGTTCAAATTGTATTAATACAGCATCTGGTATTGTCACTCTGAAAACAAGTGAGTTGTCTAGAATTACTATAATATAATTTTCTGCATTGCTTATAAGCATAAACAGATAATAGTAAAAGTCAGATAAAATTCTTTGAGTATGATTAAACTATGTATATATTGAGTCGCCATGGGCGACATCAGTGTCATGTAGAGGCCATGTTTGTCTAGTTACAAAATTGTGTGAAATATCTAATTACATTAAGTAATTGCTGAGTCTATCTAATCATTAAAATAGTACAAAATGTCTAATTATGTTAAATATTGTTGGATCTACAGAAAATGCAATCTGATTGTCTTTTAAAAACCTTGCTTACCTCAGTAAGTGACCGTCCACTGCACTGCTTGAGAAAGAACTGGTCAGATGGGTGGGATTATTGATTAGATGTCATGCTGGTTGTGATGTATGGTATTTGTGTTGACCTCCTGAGGATGAGCGAGATATTGCTCAAGACGTATAGAGGATTGTAATAAATGTATTAAAAATTTGTGCATCAAGTTGGTCATTGGCTAAGGTTATACTATGCACAGTCAGCAAAATATCAAACTATCTTTATTTAAATTAATTTTACACTTAGATGAATAATTTCATAGTAATAAAAGCTAAAGATCTAGGTGTATTATCTTCTATTCTTATACCAATTTACTGTTTACTTTTAACAATTTAAACAGCACTGAATGTTATTCATGCTTGTGTTTTTCTAATATATGTCTTGATTTTAGCACTGACTGTTATCCTAGTACATATAAATTTTATTATTCATTCTTCTGCTTTTCTAATACATGTTTTGATTGAGACATAGGTATATTTTTACATTACTAGAGCTTTTTATTTTCTTGTATTGTGCAACATACTACTTTCTGTTATGTACATATGGATCTAGTTTAACTATTTCTATATCCAACAGTTTTTTAACCTAATATGGATCGCTTGCATGTAAAGTAAATAAATTAATAAATAAATGCCGTATGCAATGCTGCACTTCCAAACTCAAGACAGTTCTTTCACCTGTTACACAGAGCTATTAAGTAATCTGTGAATCAGAAGTTAAACTGAATTTTATATGCACTTATATCATCGATTTGTAAAGGCATAATGTGGACTACTCTTGTTGGCTACGATTAATGGGGAGTTGGATGCTATAAATAAGTTATTTACTGTAATATTTTCGCAGTAAATAATGGCAGACCAGGCATTAAATAAAGTTCTTTGTTGCAAATGAAAGAGACATCCACGCAGGGCAAAAAGGAATATTTTGTGGCGCCAACAAATGAAAAAAAAGGAAATATGGCGCCTCTAGCTTTAATTATAAAATCTATGTAATCAGTGAACTGGTGAACGGAGATTTCAGTCATATGGATGTCAAACGTGGAATGATGTTCACATCCAAAGCCTAAATATGCATGATCGATCTACCACATTAATGACATCAATTGAATTGTTTCACCCGTAACCTCAATACCTCCACTCACAGTAACCCAGCTCACTACAACCACTATAAATTATACCGGCATACCACTGATTACTTACATAACGACAAAACAACAATTTCATACCTCAATATACTCCTTTAATCCTTTTATGAGAGCTTCACACACTTCCGGTACTATCATTGAAATTAATTGTTTGGAGATTTTGAAGAGGTACATTAAACTAGTGTACGAATCGCCAGTTGCTAGGAAACGCAGCGTCACGGCTAATCTTTCATTAATCGGAATCGTTTCTCTGAAATTTGTGTCTCTTTTGGCTATTTAAGGACCTATAATTGTTGCCAGTTTTTCAAAGTCACTCGTGGACATTCTGTTAAGGTTCTGCAAACCCCCTTGGTCCTCCAGTCGCAAATTTAATACTTTACTTTCGCGGTATCTCCTTCTGAACATCGCCCTTTGCCACCATCTCCGCCTTTGTTTCCTTCTTGTTTGACAAAGCATTTTCATAAGGATAAAGGCTGCACCAGCAATAATAACATCTTGGTCAGACACAACAAACCGTAGTTTGAAATTTCACTTTCACCAACACAACTTGAAACGCGGACTTTGACGGGAAGAGCATACGTTCCGTACGTCTCGTGCCGCCACCTTCCCCCATCAGCTGTTCACCAACAGCTGTTTGTCAACAGCACAGCTCGCGCTCACACTTCGTGTCGATCGTTTTTCTATACTCCGTGGTGCTCGTTCTGTGATCGTCTAGTGTGGGTTCGTCGACTGTAATGTTCGATGAGTGAAAAAAGGTATGGAGTGACAGATGAATAAGTCGCTGTACGTGATAATCGTAGAATCAGTGCCTCATCTAATAAAAAGTGTGTGCATAAAATAAGAATTGTTACAGGCGCGACTACAAGCTGCAGATAATCTTTGTAACGTACGTATAATACAACACAGATACTGTTCATCTGAGGTGAAGTGAATGTCTTTGTCTTTTGGTTGGTGGCACTGGTGGATGATGAGTGCATAGTATCTCAATCATACGTGCGCCTAGAAGTATGGTATAAATTGTTAGAAAACTGGTAATTTATGTACAATATTATACGATTGTCTCGTATATTGGTTGCCTTTGATTTGTAGCTGAGTGGTAAACAGGGTATGTAACTTATCTAAAAGTAGGGTTATTTGAGATACATGTGTTGTTAAATGTTATGATGTCTCTTGTACAACTGTTGAAGCCAACTTGACATTTAATTTTCACATGTTCCGTATGAATAGAAGAACTGTACGTACATCATGTACAGTTAATAAGTTATAGTATTTGCATGTTTGTTGCTTTAGCTTACAGTTGAATCCCATCGGATAGTGTATGTGATGTTAACACGACAAATGACCATAGATGTCCAGAGAGGCAGACACTAATGTTCTCTCCCTCTGTGTGTGTGTGTGTGTGTGTGTGTGTGTGTGTGTGTGTGTGTGTGTGGTTTTTTTATTTATTTTTTTTTAATTAACTGCCTTGACTTATCGGACGTGGCATGTGTGTATTCTGTTTCAAGTCATTGGGAGAGGCCTGAACGTAAAAAATCAAGTAGTAAAGGAAATGATCAGCTTGATACACTTGATCAGATCACACAGAAATATAGGTGACGAAAAGACCTGAACACTATAAAACTTAACCTCTGTAATAGTGTAAGTTTGAATTTTCAAATTATAATATGTAAATATATGTAGGAAATAGGCCGCTCGTATTTTCTAGCAGCCGAGCCAGTTATTATTCTCACATATAACTTTATAATAGCTAATATTCACTAACGCCGCCAAATGCGTCTGTTTTCCGAAGCAGTATATTTCGTTGGAATGGTAATGTAAGTATAATATGTATGTTCCTTGCTGTTTTAACTCTGCTTCTCTTACAAGAAGAACGTTGTTCGAAGATGTTCGTGGATACAAATAGTAATCATATATGTTTTACAAGAGGACTAAATGATTTCATTAGTAGGACTAGCTCCAGTGGTTTCTGTTACATAAAGTGTTTTACTGTTACATAAAACAGTGTCTTTCTATTATTGCAAAGTTTGTTTGGCACAATTCATTACTTGTTAGGAGGAGTTCAGTTGAATATTCTGATTTGCCTATAAGCAAGCTACTGAAGACTGCTGTATTTGGAGTGTATTGCTATAGCGAGTAAGTTACTGAGACTTGCATATCAGTATTGTTTGTTAAGGTTCATGATTCTTTTGTGCTCCTGCATTTAGGTTAGACTGATCAAGGTTTGTATGTCTCACATTTTCTCACATTTCTTTGTAGGTTGTGCATATAAGATGGATAAAGCAAAAGAGTGGCAAATGGAGTTAATGATGGAGAAAATTCGTTCAAAATCTGGACAGTTCAAGTCATTTGTAGAAAGTGCCAAGGCATTAAGGATGTCATTATTGGCAAGTATCTGATGTTTGTATTGCATTATTTTACAATAATGTGGGGCCATGTTTGTGATTGTCAGTTTTATTTGCTATTATACTGAAGCCATAAAAGTACCACAGATGTTTCCTTTTGACCTAAATCAACCAAATGAAGGTAGAATTTATCACATAGTCCTACCACTGCCAACATACATATGAACAAAGTGGCTGGGTGACTGGATGGGAGTATGTGGATTTCTGCTTGAGAGTGAAGCAGAAAAGCTGTTGAGAAATGTGAAGGGGATTGTGCCATAGGACTTCTTTCTGTGGCTTAGTGTAGATTAAATTTATATTAGGGTAACTGTTGGGGTGGTGCCTAATAGTGGCTTCTGTCATCAACTCCATGGATTGACTAACGCGGTAGTCCACTACTGACCGCCTAACAAATTACACTGATATACAAAATTTCATTTTTTGCGACTAGCAGAAACGAAATGTGCCAATTCTTTTGTAAATTGAGGTGCTGAACACGAAAGTCACAATAAAAATGCTTCATTAACTATAGTTTTCGAACTTTCGCCTCTTACCTGTACTACGTCATAAGTTGAAGGTTGTGTATAGCTCTAGTGCATTTGGGCCTTCTTAGCCTGCCAATTGAACGTCGAATTGGTAGAATCATGCATCAAGGTCCAGCAATAATCAGCAAGCATTGATGCGCTCCATTTCCCTTTGTATCTGCCCCCCATTGCTGCAATGTCCTGGTGGAAACATTCACCTTGCTCATCACTCACAGAACCACAGTTCTCCAGAAAGAAGTCCAGATGAGAACTCAGAAAGTGGATTTTCATGGACATATTGCACCCCAGTTCCTGATATGAGGATAGAAGTTCTTCTACAATATCCTTGTAGTTATCTGCTCTTCTATTTCCTAGGAAGCCTGTGACCACCTCTCAGAAGGCATTCTACCAGATTTTCTGGCGATAACGATACAGAGTTATTTTCACGCCTTCATCCAGATATTTCCATTGTTTCATTCTGGATGCTAGCATTTCAGCCTTTACCTTTGGCAGCTCCAAATCACGTACTAGATCATTCAGTTTGTTTTGTATAAGTTTGTGAGGTGACTCAGGTGCTGGACCTTGGAAGTCTGGATCTGTAGGTTCTTCTTCGTGAGGTCCTGTTTTCTCTGTGTCTTCCTCTTCCATCTCCGAATTCAAATTGTATTCTTTTGGTGGCTCTGGCATGGGCAGATCTTCCCCATGAAGCACAGATCTGATGGCAGAGGGTATATTTGGATAGTCAATTCTCTGCTGCTTCTTTCTGTTCATACCACTTGCCACAGGAGGTGTCAAGCAAAAGTAGCAGTCACTGCTGTGGTTTGAGGATTCCCTGCACACCATTGGAATGTCAAACGGCATTGCCATTCCGTTACGATTTTTCCAGCCTCCAAGACTTACTGCACACGATTTGCACACTGTGTGGCGCCTACTTCTTGTCTTGGTCACCCAGTTTACACCCAAAGAACAGGTGGTAGGCTTGATCAGAGGCGTTACAGAATGCCTCTGTGATGCTAATGTCAGTTCCCACACCCATAACAGAATAGGTCCGCACTGTTCACACAAGAGCGAGACATCCTGTCCTACACCTGCGCTTCTACAGACTGAAACTGAGGCACTGTCTGGCGGCTGATGCAATGACCTTAGCATGTGACCTCACTCTAGTCACAGCGTTAGTCACCCGTGATTGATGACCTTATCATGTACACTGGTCACAGTTTTAGTCACCCATGATTGTCATTTATGACTCAAACCCTAATTTGAAATCGGAATGCACTGTACATGAAGACAGCCTCCTGTATCTTCGAAACAAGAGCTAAACAACAGTTCTTAATATCATATTCATGTTCAGCACCCATGAAATAGCCATAAAAGACTTATTTCATCAATGCTAGTTTTTGGCTGTAGATCAGTGTTATTGTATGGAGGGAGCAAATCCTGTTAGCTCCAACTAATCCCAGGTTCCCACAGGTACATGCCTAAACGCTGGGTACTGTAGCCTAACATTCTGCCATAGTTAAGACTATGGGTAGTCTTTTGAGGAAGGGCATTAGGTGCATACTCTCTTTAAACATAAAGTTTCCATTTCTTACTACAAACTATATTTACCTACTACTTCCTGCAACAACTGTACATGAGTTCCTTCATGACTTGACTTCTCTGTAAACCTTCTACATGGGGGTTCAGAGCCTTAGGGTTTGTAGGGTTCATTAGCACCAGTTCCACTCTCAGCAGGTTACAACATTGAGATGGGTCTTACCTGACATATTGCAGACCAGCAGGTGACAGTAGTAGTAGCTATTATGTGGTGTTGCGTAGGCTGGTAGATGATGACCACACTCCTTAATCTCTGGCTAGCAGAGCCTCCCCTAGCAAGTGCTTTCTGCTCCCCAAATTGCCATTTGCCTTGGTTTTTAAAGGATAGTTTTGCCACACTCACATTTCTGTTTCCTAGTTGCAGCAATGCTTGTTGTGATTGCTATGTTAGAAGCTTGCTGACATCAGTCTTTCATAGCCTGGTCTGAGCTACTTACAACCAGGAATTACTTATTTTGCTTAGTGTTGGAATGGCTTAATCCTTATCCTGCTAACATGGAGAATAGGGTGAGCTCCTAATAATGGCAGATGGGATTTAATTCGGCGTTTAAAGGGTTAAACTGCTGCAGTAATTAGGACAGGTGGGCTAACTGTGGTCAGTGGCTCAACCTTGTAATGCACGGAATTAATGTAACTTTTTTAGAAATACAGTTGAACTCGATTATGATGACCTCAGTTTCTGTGACACCTCATCTGTAATGTTACACAGTTGTACTAATTCCCCATAAGGCATGTGTTTTTCTGCCTTGCTTAGTACAACCTACAACATCTACCTTGAATATAACAAAATGGTCAGTATAGTTTTACAAGAAGTAGGCTATTTTGAGAATTCAACCCTCTCCTCATCCTTGAGAGGGCAGGCCCTCTGTGCCTTCTGGTAGCTACATAAATTCCAAGCCTTGAAAATGACAATAGTAATTGTAATTTACTTTGTGGGTAAAGTTGTTCTCTATGTTTCTACTCCTGCAGTTAACAGGAGACTGGTAATATGATAACATGGCTACAGTCATGAATAAAAGGAGAGTTTTGAGTGTTGAAGGAAAAGTTAAAGTGATACGAAAAATAGAATATGGATAAAAGAAAGCCGACGTGTGTCAGGAATTTGGTCTCCTAAATTCTATGATCCAAAGAACTTGAAGAAATGAACCAAAATTATTATTGAGCTTGAAAAGAACAGATTGAGAATTAAGTAATTTTGACAGCTGCAGTGAAGTGACATTGATGAGGCTCTGCTAAAGTGAATTAAGCAAGCGAAACGTTGCAATGTCCCAGTGAATGATCTGCTTCTTGTGTTATGTTTGTTCTTCCAAAATTTTAATTTTATGTTAATGTCTTTTTTAGTGTAAACCTTTATGAATATTTACAGTTATAGAAGAGTAAGTTTTTTTTTTATAAATGTGAATCGTAATTGGGATTGGAAACATATCACAACATTAACATTAAGTAATATGCCTGAGGGCCTGTATTTTGTCTTTAAATATTTTTCCTTCACTTTAACAATACACCTTGCTTAGAGCACAAACATTTATAGTGACACAGTTTATTTGGTTCCTTTGATGGCATTGCAAATGAGTTCAACTGTACTGATAGAACTGACTCTTCAGTGTGCAGATGTAATGATCAGGTGGTTCAGCCTACCAGTTTGTGGTCCAGATTCCCTCTAAATTTCAATCCTAGCTTAAGGCTTGGCCACCATGTCTGAGGTTTATGTGGTTTTTATTTAATCAGTCCATTCAGGAAGGGTAAGGATAGTGGCCTGAATTAGGGCATATCCACTGTTTTCAATGTTATGTTTATTATCAACGTGCTTACCACTTTATATCGGAATTCACATGCACAGTAGGCCATGTATCTCTGTCTGTAACACGTAATGTATTACAATCAGCACTGTGATTCGCAGTTTAATCTCTCCAGACATTGTTTATTGTTTACAAGTACAAGGGAGTCTAATATGTCCCTTTATTAGTACTGTGTGTTGGATTAGCTTTTCTCATAATGTGATATGAGTGTAGTAACGCGATGCCTTGTTAATTTCTGTCAGCTATGCATATTTGCTGTCCTCATCAATGTAATAATGTAGAGCTAAGTTAGATTGGTTTTTGTGATAGTAAAATCATAAATTGAAAGAAAGCATGTGAAGCAGTGTTTCAACACAGCAGTTTTACCATATGTAAGGTATGAAGTGGTGGACTTTTCTGGACACAGTTATTGGTCATTGGTGTTCTTTAAAGGTGGGGATTGTTTTGAGTAGCCTAGTTACTATAAGCTTCTTCATCAACATTAGAAGATATTGTTGAATAAAACCGTGTTATGAAATGCATGCATATTGATGCTATGTAATTCTTTTCTTCACATGGAATTGGCTTTTCTTGGTTCACACCTCCACAAGAAAGTGTGGCCCAGGAAATGCCACTTTCTGCCAGTAGCATTAGCTGGAGGACAAGTGTCAAACTTGAAGGATTGACTGAAGTGTGATGTTTGTGTCCAGATTCTCTTAACTGTTTTAGCACCATAGGACTAAGGTTTTCAAGTGCTCCAGCCTGCTACTTGGGAAGCAAGGTGTCAGATTCATTCGAATCAAATTTCTTTGTTTCTGAAGTCAGTTTTCTGGGAAAGTAATTTGTCTTTGCAGTCTAAGCTTTTTTAGCTTCCAAAACAAATTGGAACAGTTGGGAACACAAAGGTGTATATACAAGTTTAGCACACAAAGTATGTAATTTAAAATGGGATTGATTATAAGAATAATGCACAGAATGAATAATATCAATATTAAAATCTGGTGTATGTAGGCTTGGCACATCATGAAGGGATATATATGTGTGTGTGTGTGTTTGTGTGTGTGTGTGTGTGTGTGTGATGTGTGTGTGCGCGCGCGCGCGCGTGCGTGTGTGGCGCGCGCGCGCGTGCGTGTATGTATGTGTGTGCGCGCGTGCGCGCGCGCGCGCGCGTGTGTGTGTGGGGGGGGGTGGGGGGTGATCAAAAGGGTTAGTAGTGAATTCACATATGCCCCTTATAAATAGGAATACCAATTGGCTACAGTTTCTTCAGAACAAATATGAGTATTTTGTGCACCCTTGTGACTGGATTCCCTGTACTGGACACTTGTGGATAAATATACAGAGCATAGTCCATACTGGAAGTTAAGCATTTTTTAAAAGTGTGATGTGGAATGTTCCAGGTTTCTGTGGTTCCATTCACAATGGAAGTTATCAAAAGTCACCCTGTCTAGTCAAAATACATGTGTGGGCAGCTCAGTGTTGTTGGAATGAAAGCCTTGTTCTTGTATATTTTTGTTAGGGGCATTTTCTTTTTCCTTTTACTTTCTGGCAGTTATCAGTGGCCAGCAGATGTTTGCTTAATTTCCCAGTCAGGCAAACTCTACTTGCTAGAACAGAGGGAAGAAATAAGGCAGCAGTGGGGCACAGCCTCTGTGGATGCAAGCAGTAGCGTACCTTTACCAGCAGCCTGTGGCATCCTGCGTGACAAGAGATGGCTGTTCATATTACATGGCTTTTTTAAATTTCTTATGGATTCAATAATTTCTGTACTTTTCCTGCACACTATATTTAGAATGTTTAGGATGAATATATTGGCTTTTGTTGTCTCTTGAGCCTTCTGTTGTGCTTTCTCAGTCACTGTGGGGCTTATGGAAAGAGATGACCAATGAGAAAAGCGGATAGTTTACTGCAGGCTTGGAGACCAGCAACAACAAAATTACCACCAGGTGTACCTTGGAGTCAGGTGTGCAGTCTGTAGTGTGGAGTTCATGGTCAACTGCTTACACTGTTTACTGTGCAGTAATTCCAGGTTGTGAAAGTCCATGGAGGTGTAAGGAATTAGGGATGGTACTGGAATGGGAAGTGGAATACTTCAGGGCTTGTCACACCTTTAGGGTGTGAGTCTGTATCCAACAAATTAAATGTGTACAGAATCTGTACTTAAATAATGAGTTCGTTACAAAAATAAAACCATAACTCATTTCATTTAGTAGTCTGTCTTACGACAGGTCCAAAGCCTCTTCCAAAGCGAGCTCTCCACATAGTGCGATCCAGAGCTTCCTCTTTCAAATGAGAGTATCCTCTCCTTTCCTTAAGGTCATCCAATA
>Ga0268261_10000328_pt1 | contig 29514 bp, 53 predicted proteins | sample TergutNc150P1_FD_190353 | JGI IMG/M metagenome (GOLD analysis project Ga0268261, IMG submission 190353) | Nasutitermes corniger P1 segment gut microbial community from laboratory colony in Florida, USA - Nc150 P1 (SPAdes) (version 2) | ecosystem: Host-associated > Arthropoda: Insects >... | reverse complement strand
GTTCGGATGAGTTCGGATAAGTTCGGATAAGTTCGGATGAGTTCGGATGAGTTCGGATGAGTTCGGATGAGTTCGGATGAGTTCGGATGAGTTCGAATAAGTTCGGATGAGTTCGGATAAGTTTGAATAAGTTCGGATAAGTTCGAATAAGTTCGGATAAATTCGGATAAGTTCAGATAAGTTCGGATAAGTTCGGATAAGTTAGGATAAGTTAGAATAAGCTAGGATAAGTTAGGATAAGTTAGGATAAGTTAGGATAAGTAAGTTAGGATAAGTTAGGATAAGTAAGTTGGGAGAAGTTAGGATAAGTTAGGATAAGTTAGGATAAGTTAGTATAAGTTAGGATAAGTTTGGATAAGTGAGGGTAAGTTAGAATAAGTTAGGGTAAGTTAGGGTAAGTTAGGGTAAGTTAGAATAAGTTAGGGTAAGTTAGAATAAGTTAGGGTAAGTTAGGATAAGTTAGGGTAAGTTAGGATAAGTTAGGGTGAGTTAGGGTAAGTTAGGGTAAGTTAGGATAAGTTAGGGTAATTTAGGATAAGTTAGGGTAAGTTAGGATAAGTTAGGATAAGTTCGGATAAGTTAGGATAAGTTATGATAAGTTAGGATAAGTTATGATAAGTTCGGATAAGTTAGGATAAGTTAGGATAAGTTAGGATAAGTTAGGATAAGTTAGGATAAGTTCGGATAAGTTCGGATAAGTTCGGGTGAGTTCGGATGAGTTCGGATGAGTTCGGATGAGTTCGGATGAGTTCGGATGAGTTCGGAAGAGTTCGGAAGAGTTCGGAAGAGTCCGGAAGAGTTCGGAAGAGTTCGGAATAGTTCGGAAGATTTCGGAAGAGTTCGGATGAGTTCGGAAGAGTTCGGATGAGTTCGGAAGAGTTCGGATGAGTTCGGATGAGTTCGGATGAGTTCGGAAGAGTTCGGATGAGTTCGGAAGAGTTCGGATGAATTCGGAAGAGTTCGGATGATTTCGGAAGAGTTCGGATGATTTCGGAAGAGTTCGGAAGAGTTCGGAAGAGTTCGGAAGATTTCGGAAGAGGAGTTCGGAAGAGTTCGGAACAGTTCGGAAGTGTTCGGAAAAGTTCGGAAATGTTCGGAAGAGTTCGGAAGAGTTCGGTAGAGTTCGGAAGAGTTCGGAAGAGTTCGGTAGAGTTCGGAATAGTTCGAAAGAGTTCGGAAGAGTTCGGAAGAGTTCGGAAGAGTTCGAGTGAGTTCGGAAGAGTTCGGATGAGTTCGGATGAGTTCGCAAGATTTCGGATGAGTTCGGAAGATTTCGAATGAGTTCGGAAGAGTTCGGATGAGATCGGAAGAGATCGGACGAGTTCGCATAAGTTCGGATAAGTTCGGATGAGTTCGGATAAGTTCGGATAAGTTGGGATAAGTTCGGATAAGTTGGGATAAGTTCGGATAATTTCTGATAAGATCGGATAAGTTCGGATAAGTTCGGATAAGTTTGGATAAGTTCGGATAAGTTCGGATAAGTTCGGATAAGATCGGATATGTTCGGATAAGTTCGGATAAGGTCGTATAAGGTCCGATAAGTTCGGATAAGTTCGGATAAGTTCGGATAAGTTCGGATAACATCGGATAAGTTCTGATAATTTAGGATAAGTTCGGATAAGTTAGGATAAGTTCGGATAAGTTCGGATAATTTCGGATAAGTTAGGATAAGTTCGGATAAGCTCGGATAAGTTCGGATAAGTTAGGATAAGTTAGGATAAGTTCGGATAAGTTCAGATAAGTTCGGATAAGTTCGGATAAGTTAGGATAAGCTAGGATAAGTTAGGATAAGTTAGGATAAGTTAGGATAAGTTAGGGTAAGTTAGGATAAGTTAGGGTAAGTTAGGGTAAGTTAGGATAAGTTAGGGTAAGTTAGGGTAAGTTAGGATAAGTTAGGGTAAGTTAGGGTAAGTTAGAGTAAGTTAGGATAAGTTAGGGTAAGTTAGGGTAAGTTAGGGTAAGTTAGGGTAAGTTACTGTAAGTTAGGATAAGTTAGGGTAAGTTGGGGTAAGTTAGGGTAAGTTAGGATAAGTTAGGATAAGTTAGAATAAGTTAGGGTAAGTTAGGGTAAGTTAGGTTAAGTTAGGGTAAGTTAGGATAAGTTAGGATAAGTTAGGGTAAGTTAGGGTAAGTTAGGTTAAGTTATGGATACGTTAGGGTAAGTTATGGATAAGTTAGGATGTTAGGATAAGTTAGGATAAGTTAGGATAAGTTCGGATAAGTTCGTATAAGTTAGGATAAGTTAGGATAAGTTCGGATAAGTTCGGATAAGTTAGCATAAGTTCGGATAAGTTCGGAAAAGTTCGGATAAGTTAGGATAAGTTAGGATAAGTTAGGATAAGTTAGGATAAATTAGGATAAGTTAGGATAAGTTATAAGTTAGGATAAGTTAAGACAAGTTAGGATAAGTTCGGATAAGTTCGGATAAGTTCGGATAATTTCGGATAAGTTCGGATAAGTTCGGATAAGTTCGGATAAGTTCGGATAAGTTAGGATAAGTTAGGATAAGTTAGGATAAGTTATGATAAGTTGGGATAAGATCGGAAGAGTTCGGAAGAGTTCGGATAAGTTCGGAAGAGTTCGGATAAGTTCGGAAGAGTTCGGAAGAGTTCCGAACTCATCCGAACTATTCCGAACTCATCAGAACTCTTCCGAAATCTTCCGAACTCTTCCGAACTCTTCCGAAATCTTCCGAACTCTTCCGAACTCTTCCGAACTCATCCGAACTCTTCCGAACTTATCCGAACTTATCCGAAATTACCCGAACTTCTCCTAACTTATCCGAACCTATCCTAACTTATCCGAACTTATCCTAACTTATCAAAACTTAAGCTAACTTATCCGAACTTATCCGAACTTATTCGAACTTATCCGAACTTATCCTAACTTATCCTCTTATCCTAACTTATCCTAACTTACCCTAACTTACCCTAACTTATCCTAACTTACCCTAACTTACCCTAACTTACACTAAATTACCATAACTTACCCTAACTTACCCTAACTTACACTAACTTATCCTAACTTACCCGAACTTATCCTAACTTATCCTAACTTATCCTAACTTATCCTAACTTATCCGAACTTATCCGAACTTATTCTAACTTATCCTAACTTATCCTAACTTATCCTAACTTGTCCGAAATTATCCGAACTTATCCAAACTTTTCCGAACATATCCTAACTTATCCGAACTTATCCTAACTTATCCGAACTTATCCGAACTTTTCCGAACTTATCCTAACTTATCCGAACTTATCCTAACTTATCCTAACTTATCCGAACTTATCCGAACTTATCCGAACTTATCCTAACTAATCCGAACTTATCCGAACTTATCCGAACTTATCCTAACGTATCCGATCTTACCCTAACTTACCCTAACATACCCTAACTTACCCTAACTTATCCTACCTTATCCTAACTTACCCTAACTTACCCTAACTTACGCTAACTTACCCTAACTTATCCTAACTTATCCTAACTTACCCTAACTTATTCTAAATTATCCTAACTTTTCCTAACTTATCCTAACTTATCCGAACTTATCCGAACTTATCCGAACTTATCCGTACTTATCCTAACTGATCCGAACTTATCCTACCTTATCCTAACTTATCAGAACTTATCCGAACGTATCCTAAATTTTCCTAACTTATCCTAACTTATCCGAACTTATCCTAACTTATCCTAACTTAACAGAACTTATCCGAACTTATCCTAACTTATCCTAACTTATCATAACTTATCCGAACTCATCCGATCTTATCCCAACTCATCGGAAATTATCCGAACTTATCCGAACTCATCCGCACTTATCCGAACTCTTCCGAACTTATGCGGACTTTTCCGAACTAATCCGAACTCTTCCGGACTCATCCGAACTCCTCCGAACTCATCCGAACTCTTCCGAACTCATCCGAACTCTTTCGAACTCTTTCGAACTATTCCGAACTCTTCCGAACTCATCCAAACTCTTCCGAACTCATCCGAACTCTTCCGAAATCTTCCGAACTCTTCCGAAGTCATCCGAACTCTTCCGAACTCATCCGAACTCTTCCGAACTCATCCGAACTCCTCCGAACTCTTCCGAAATCTTCCGAACCCTTCCGAACTCTTCCGAATTCTTCCGAAATCTTCTGAACTTATCTGAACTTATCCGAACTCATCCGAACTTATCCGAACTCATTCGAACCTATCCGAACTTATCCGAACTTATCCGAACTTATCCTAACTTATCCTAACTAACTTATCCTAACTTATCCTAACTTATCCGAACTTATCCTAACTTATCAGAACATATCCTAACTTATCCTAACTTATCCTAACTAACTTATCCTAACTTATCCGAACTTATCTGAACTTATCCTAACTTATCCTAACTTATCATAACTTATCCTAACTTATCCGAACTTAACCGAACTTATCGGAGCTTATCCAAACTTATCCGAACTTATCCGAATTTATCCGAAACCAAACCAGTAACAATATAACCAAACCAATAACCAAACCAGTAAACATATAACCAAACCAGTAATCATATAACAAAACCAGTAACTTTATACCCAAACCAGTAACCATATAACCAAACCAGTAACCATATAACCAAACAAGTAACCATATAACAAAAACAATAACCATATAAACAAACCAATAACCATATAACCAAAACAATAACAAAAACAGTAACCGTACAACCAAACCAATAAACATAACCAAACCAGTACCCATATAACCAAACCAGTAACCATATAACCAAACGAATAACCATATAACCAAACCACTAAACATATAACCAAACCAGTAACAATATAACCAAGCCAGGAACCATATAACCAAGCCAGTAACCATATAACAAAACCAGTAAACATATAACAAAACCAGTAATCATATAACCAAACCAGTAACAATATAACCAAACCAATAACCATATAACCAAGCCAATAACCGTATAACCAAAACAATAACCATATAACCGAACCAATAACCATATAACCGAACCAATAACCATATACCCGAACCAGTAACCATATAACCGAACGAGTAACCATATAACCGATCCAGTAACCATATAACCGAACCAGTAACCATATAACCGAAATAGTAACCATATAACCGAACCATTAACCATATAACCGAACTGGCAAACATATAACCAAACCAGTAACCATATAACCAAACCTGTAACCATATAACCAAACCTGTAACCATGTAACCAAACCAGTAACGAAGCAGTAACCAAATAACCAAACCAATAACCAAAGCAATAAGCATATAACCAAACCAATTACCATATAATCAAACCAGTAACCATATAACAAAACCAGTAACCATATAAACAAACCACTAACCATATAAGCAACTCAATAACCATATAACCAAACCTGTATCAATATAACCAAAACCGTAACCATATAACCAAAACAGTAACAAAATAACCAAACCAATAAACATATAACCAAACCATTAACCACATAAACAAAACAATTACCATCTAAGCAAACCAATAACAAAAACAGTAACCATATAACCAAACCAATAACCAAACCAGTAACAATATAACCAAACCAGTAACCATATAACCAAACCAGTAACCATATAACCAAACCAATAATCATAAAACCAAACCAGTAACCAAATAACCAAAAAAGTAACCATATAACCAAACCAGTAATCATATAACCAAACCCGTATCCATATAACCAAACCAATAACCATATAACCAAACCAATAACCATATAACCAAACCAGTAACCATATAACCAAACCAATGCCCATATAACCTAACCAGTAAACATATAACCAAACCAATAACCACACAACCAAACCAGTAACCATATAACCAAACCAGTAGCCATATAACCAAACCAGTAGCCATATAACCAAAACAGTAACCATATAACCAAACCAGTAACCATATAACCAAACCAATAATGATATTACCAAACCAGTAACAATATAACCAATAACCATATAACCAAACCAGTAACCATATAACCAAAACAATAACCATATATCCAAAACAATAACCATTTAAGCAAACCAATAACCATACCAGTAACCATATAACCAAATCAATAAACAAACCAATAACCATATAACCAAACCAGTAACCATATAACCAAACCAGTAACCTTATAACCAAACGAATAACCATATAACCAAACCAGTAAACAAATAACGAAACCAGTAACCGTATTACCAAACCAGTAAGCATATAACCAAACAAGTAAACATAATCAAGCCAGTAACAATATAACCAAGCCAGTAACCATATCAACAAGCCAGTAACCATATAACCAAACTAGTAACAATATAACCTAACCAATAACCATACAAACAAACCAATAACAATATAACCAAACCAATAACCATATAACCGAACCAATAACTATATAAACGAACCAATAACCATATAACCGAACCAGTAACCATATAACCGATCCAGTAAACATATAACCGAACCAGTAACAATATAACCGAACCAGTAACCATATAACCAAAACAGTAACATTATATCCAAACCAGTAACCATATAACCAAACCAGTAACCATATAACCAAACCAGTAACCATATAACCAAACCAGTAACCATATAACGAAACCAGTAACCATATAACATAACCAATAACCATATAACCAAACCAATAACCATATAACCAAAAATAACGATAAAACAAAACCAATATCCATATAACCAAACCAATAATCATATAACCGAACCAGTAAACATATAACCGAAATAGTAACCATATAACCGAACCTGTAACCATATAACCGAACCAGTAACCTTATAACCGAACCAGCAACCATATAACCGAACCAGTAACCATATAACCAAACCAGTAACCATACAACCAAACCAGTAACCATATAACCAAACCAGTAATCATATAACCAAACCAATAACGAAACCAGTAACCGTATAACCAAACCAATAAAAATATAAACAAACCAATTACCATATAACCAAACCAATGACCATATAACCAAACCAGTAACCATATAACCAAACCAGTAACCATACAACCAAACCAATAACAAAGCAGTAACCATATAACCAAACCAATAACCAAACCAATAAACATATAACCAAAACAATGACCATATAACTAAACCAATGTCCATATAACCATTCCAGTGACCATAGAACCAAACCAATGACCATACAACCAAACCAGTAACCATATAACCAAACCAGTAACCACATAACAAAACCAGTAACCATATAACCAAACCAGTAACCATATAACAAAACCAGTATCCATTAAACCAAACCAGTAACCGTATAACCAAACCAGTAATCATTTAACCAAAGCAATAACCATATAACCAAACCAAAACCATATAACCAAACCAATAACCATATAACCAAACCAATAACCATATATCCAAACCAATAACAATATAACCGAACCAATAACAATATAACCGAACCGGTAACCATATCACCGAACCAGGAACCATATAACCGTTCCAGTAACCGTATAACCTTACCAGTAACCATATAACCGAACCAGTAAACATATACCCCAAACAGCAAAACATATTACCAAACCAGTAACCATACAACCAAACCAGTAACCATATAACCAAGCCAATAACCATATAACCAAACCAGAAACCATATAACCAAACCGGTAACCATATACCCAAACCAGTAAACACATAACCAAACCAATATCCATACAAACAAACCAATAACCATATAAACAAAACAATAACCATATAAACAAACCAAAAACAAAACCAGTACCCATATACCCAAACCAATAACCAAACCAGTAACCATATAACCGATCCAGTAACCATCTAACCGATCCAGTAACCGTATAACCTTACCAGTAACCATATAACCGAACCAGTAACCATATAACCGAACTGGCAACCATATAACCAAACCAGTAACCATATAACCAAACCAGTAAACATATAACCGAACCAATAACCATATAACCAAACCAGAAACCATATAACCAAACCGGTAACCATATACCCAAACCAGTAATAACATAACCAAACCAATAACCATACAACCAAACCAATAACCATACGAACAAAACAATAACCATATAAACAAACCAATAACAAAAGCAGTAACCATATAACCAAACCAATAACCAAACCGGTAACCATATAACCAAACCAGTAACCATATAACCAACCAGTAACCATATAACCAAACCAGTAACCATGTAACCAAACCAGTAACCATATAACCAAACCAATAACCATATAACCATATCAATAACCATACCAATAACCATATAACCAAACCGTTTACCAAACCAATAAACATATAACCAAACCAGTAACCATATAACCAAACCGGTAACCATATAACCAAACCAGTAACCATATAACCAATCCAAATCCATATTACCAATCCAAAACCCATATAACCAAACCAGTAACCATATAACCAAACCAGTAACCTTATAAACAAACCAGTAGCCATATAACCAAAACTTGTAAACATATAAACAAACCTGTAACAATATAACCAAACCAGTAACCATATAAAAAAACCAGTAGCCATATAACCAAAACCAGTAACCATATAACCAAACCAGAAACCATATAAACAAACCAGTATCCATATAACCAAATCCAGTAACCATATAACCAAACCTATAACCATATAACCAAGCCAGTAAACATATAACCATACCAGTAACCATATAACAAAACCAGTAACAATATAACCAAACCACTAACCATATAATCAAACCAGTAACCATATAACCAAACCAGTAACCATATAACTAAACCAATAACCATATAACCAAAACAATAAGCATATAACCAAACCAATAACCACATAACCAAACCAATAACAATATAACCAAACCAATAAACATTTAACCGAACCAATAACCATATAACCGAACCAGTAACCATATAAACGAACCAGTAGCCACATAAAAGAACCAATAATCACATAACCGAACCAATAAAAATATAACAGATCCAGTAACCATATAACCGATTCAGTATCCATATAACCGATCCAGTAACAATATAACCGATCCAGTAAATATATAACCGAACCAGTAACCATATAACCGAACCAGTCACCATATAACCGAACCAGTAACCATATAACCGAACCAGTAACTACATAACAAAACCAGTATCCATATAACCAAACCAGTAACCATATAACCAAACCAGTAACCATAAAACCAAACCAGGAACCATATAACCAAACCTGTAACCATGTAACCAAACCAGGAACCACATTACGAAACCAGTAACAATAAAACCAAAACAGTAACCAAACAAATCCAGTGACCATATAACGAAACCAATAACCGAACCAGTAACCATATAACCAAACCAATGAAAATATAACCAAACCAATGACCATATAACCAATCCAATGAACATATAACCAAACCAATGACCATTTAACCAACCCAGTGACCATATAACCAAACCAGTGTCCATATAACCAAACCAGTGACCATATAACCAAACCAATGACCATGTAACCGAACCAGCGACCATATAACCAATCTCTTGACCACATAACCAAACCAATGACCATATAACCGAACCAGTGGCCATATAACCAAACCAGTGACCATATAACCAAACCAGTAAGCATATAACCAAACCAGTACCCATATAACCAAACAAATAAACATATAAACAAACCGGTAACCATATAACGAAACCAGGAACCATATAACCAAACCAATAAACATATAACCATACCAATAACCATATAACCAAACCAATAACCAAACCAGTAACCATATAACCAAACCAATAGCCAAACCAATAACCATATAACCAAACCAGTAACCTTATAAACAAACCAGTAACCATATAACCAAACAAGTAACCACATAACCAAACTAGTAAATATATAACCAATCCAATAACCTTATAACCGAACCAATAACCATATAACAAAACCAATGCCCATATAACCTAACCAGTAAACATATAACCAAAACAAAAACCACATAACCAAACCAGTAACCATATAACCAAACCAGTAACCATATAACCAAACCTGTAGCCATATAACCAAAACAGTAACCATATAACCAAACCAGTAAACATATAACCAAAACAATAACGATATAACCAAACCAGTAACAATATAACCAAACCAATAACCAAACCAGTAAACATATAACCAAACCAGTAACCATATAACCAAACCAGTAACCATATATCCAAACCAATAACCATATAACCAAACCAGTAACCATATAACCAAAACAATAACCATATAAACAAACCAATAACCATTTAAGCAAACCAATAACCATATCAGTAACCATATAACCAAATCAAAAACCAAACCAATAACCATATAACCAAACCAGTAACCATATAACCAAACCAATAACCATATAACCAAACGAATAACCATATAACCAAACCAGTAAAAATATAACCAAACCAGTAAAAAAATAACGAAACCAGTAACCATATAACCAAACCAGTAAGCATATAACCAAACCAGTAAACATATAAACAAGCCAGTAACCATATAACCAAGCCAGTAACCATATAAACAAGCCAGTAACCATATAACCGAACTAGTAACAATATAACCAAACCAGTAAATATATAATCAAACCAATTACCATATAACCAAACCAATAACCATATAACCGAACCAATAAATATTTAAACGAACCAATAACCATATAACCGAACCAGTAACCATATAACCGATCCAGTAAACATATAACCGAACCAGTAACAATATAACCGAACCAGTAACCATACAACCGAACCAGTAACCATATAACCAAACCAGTAACCATATAACCAAACCAGTATACATATAACCAAACCAGTAACCATATAACCAAAACAGTAACCACATATATCCAAACCAGTAACCATATAACCAAACCAGTAAACATATAACTAAACCAGTGACCACATAACCAAACCAGTAACCGTATAACGAAACCAGTAACCATATAACATAACCAATAAGCATATAACCACACCAATAACCTTATAACCAAAAAAATAACGATATAACAAACCCAATAACCATATAACAAAACCAATAACCATATAACCGAACCAGTAAACATATAACCGACACAGTAACCATATAACCGAAACTGTAACCATATAACCGAACCAGTAACAATATAACCGAACCAGCAACCATATAACAGAACCAGTAACCATATAACCAAACCAGTAACCATAAAACCAAACCAGTAACCATATAACCAAACCAGTAACCATACAACCAAACCAATAACGAAACCAGTAACCGTATAACCAAACCAATAACCATATAAACAAACCAATCACCATATAACCATACCAATGACCATATAACCAAACCAGTAACCATATAACCAAACCAGTAACCAAAGCAGTAACCATATAACCAAACCAATAACCAAACCAAAAAACCATATTACCAACCAATGACAATATAACCAAACAAATGTCCATATTACCAATCCAGTGAACATAGAACCAAACCAATGAACATATAACCAAACCAGTGATCATATAACCAAACCAGTAAACATATAACCAAACCACTAAACATGCAACCAAACCAGTAACCATATATCCAAACCTGTAATCATATAACCAAACCAATAACCATATAACCAAGCCAGTAACCATATAAACAAACCAGTAACCATATAACCAAACCAGTAACCATATAACCAAACCAGTAACTATATAACCAAACCAGTAACCATATAAACAAACCAGTATCCATTAAACCAGACCAGTAACCGTATAACCAAACCAGTAACCATTTAACCAACACAGTAACCATATAACCAAACCAATAACCATATAAACAAACCAATGACCATATAACCAAACCAATGACCATATAACGAAACCAGTAACCATACAACCAAACCAATAACAAAAGCAGTAACCTTATAACCAAACCAATAACAAAACCAATAACAATATAACCAAACCAATGACCATATAACCAAACCAATGTCCATATAACCAATCCGGTGACCATAGAACCTAACCAATGACCATATAACCAAACCAGTGACCATATAACCAAACCAGTAACCATATAACCAATCCAGTAACCATATAACCAAACTAGTAACCATATAACCAAACCAGTAATCATATAACCAAACCAATAACCATATAAACAAGCCAGTAACCATATAAACAAAACCAGTAACCAAATAATCAAACCAGTAACCATATAACCAAACCAGTAACCATTTAACCAAACCAATAAACATATAACCAAACCAATAACCATATAACCAAAACAATAACCATATAAACGAACCAATAACCACATAACAGAACCAGTAACCATAAAACCGATCCAGTAACCATATAACCGATCCAGTAACCGTAACACCTTACCAGTAACCATATAACCGAACCAGTAACCATATAACCGAACCAGCAAAACATATTACCAAACCAGTTAACATACAACCAAAACAGTAACCATACAACCAAAACAGTAACCATAAAACCAAACCAGTAACCATATAACCAAACCAGTAACCATATAACCAAACCAATAACGAAACCTGTAACCGTATAACCAAACCAATAACCATACAAAAAAACCAATGACTATATAACCAAACCAATGAACACATAACCAAACCAGTAACCATATAACCAAACCAGTAACCAAAGCAGTAACCATATAACCAAACCAATAACCAAACCAATAAACATATAACCAAACCAATGAACATATAACCAAACCAATGTCCATATAACCAATCCAGTGACCATAGAATCAAAAAAATGACCATATAACCAAACCAGTGACCATATAACCAAATCTGTAACCATGTACCCAAACCAGTAACCATATAACCAAACCAGTAATCATATAATCAAACCAATCACCGTATAACCAAGCCAGTAACCATATAAACAAACCAGTAACCATATAACAAACCAGTAACCATATAACCAAACCAGTAACCATATAACCAAACCAGTATCCATTAAACAAAACCAGTAACCGTATAACAAAACCAGTAATCATTTAACCAAACCAGTAACCTTATAACCAAACCAGTACCCATATAACCAAACCTATAACCATATAACCAAACCAATAACCATATAACCGAACCAATAAACATATAACCGAACGAATAACCATATAACCGAACCAGTAACCATATAACCGATCCAGTAACCATATAACCGATCCAGTAACCGTATAACCTTACCAGTAACCTTATAAACGAACAAGTAACCATATAACCGAACCAGCAAAACATATTACCAAACCAGTAACCATACAACCAAACCAGTAACCATATAACCAAACCAATAACCATATAACCAAAACAGAAACGATATAACAAAACCGGTAACCATATAACCAAACCAGTAATCACATAACCAAACCAAAAACCATACAGCCAAACCAATAACTATATAAACTAAACAATAACCATATAAACAAAACAATAACAAAAGCAGTAACCATATAACCAAACCAATAACCAAACCAGTAACCATAAAACCAAACCAGCAATCATATAACCAAGCAGTAACCATATAACCAAACCAGTAACCATGTAACCAAACCAGTAACCATATAACCAAACCAATAGCAATATAACCATACCAATAACCAAAACAGTAACCATATAACCAAACCGTTTACCAAACCAATAAACATATAACAAAACCAGTAACCATATAACAAAGCCAATAACCATATAACCAAACCAATAACCATATAACCAAGTCAATAAACATATAACCAAACCAATAACCACATAACCAAACCAATAGCCATATAACCAAAACAATAACCATTTAACCGAACCAATAACCATATAACCGAAACAGTAACAATATAACCGAACCAGTAACAACATAACAGAACCAATAATCACATAACCGAACCAATTACAATATAACCGATCCAGTAACCATATAACCGATTCAGTATCCATATAACCGATCCAGTAAAAATATAATCGAACCAGTAATCATATAACCGAACCAGTAACCATATAACCGAACCAGTCACCATATAACCGAACCAGTAACCATAAAACCGAACCAGTAACTACATAACCAAACCAGTATCCATATAACCAAACCAGTAACAATAAAACCAAACCAGTAACCATATAACCAAACCAGTACCCATATAACCAAACCAATAAACATGTAAACAAACCGGTAACCATATACAAAAACCAGTAACCATATACCCAAAACAATAACCATATAACCATACCAATAACCATATAACCAAACCAATAACAAAACCAGTAAACATATAACCAAACCAATAGCCAAACCAATAACCATATAACCAAACCAGTATTCTTATAAACAAACCAGGAACCATATAACCAAACCAGTAACCATACAACCAAACTAGTAACCATATAACCAAGCCAGTAACCATATAACCAAAACCAGTAACCATATAACCAAAGCAGTATCCATATAACCAAACCAATAACCATATAACCAAACCAATAAACACACAACAAAACCATTTACCACATAACCAAACCAATAACCATATAACCAAACCAATAACCTTATAACCGAAACAGTAAACATATAACCGAACCAGTAACCATATAACCGAATCAGTAACCATATAACCGAACCAGAGACCGTATAACCAAACCAGAAACCATATAACCAAAACAGTAACCATATAACCAAAACAGTAACGAAATAAAAAAACCAGTAACCATATAACCAAACCAATAACAATATAACCAAACTTATAACCACAACAGTAACCATATAACCAAACCAATAACCAAACCAGTAACCATATAACCTAACCTATAACCATATAACCAAAACAGTAAACATACAACCAAACCAGTAACCATATAGTCAAACAAGAAGCCATATAATCAAACCAGTATCCAAATAAACAAACCAGTAAACATATAACCAAACCAGTAACTACATAACAAAACTAGTAACCATATAACCAAACCAGTAACCATATTACCAAGCCTGTAACCATATAACCAAGCCAGTAACCATATAAAAAACCAATAACCATATAACCAAACCAATAACAATATAACCAAACCCATAATCATATAACCAAACCAATAACCATATAACCAAAACAATAACCATATAACCAAACCAATAACCATATAACCGAACCAATAAACATAGCCGAACCAATAACAATATAACCGAACTTGTAGCCATATCACCAAACCAGTATCCATATAACCGACCCAATAACCATATAACCGAACCAGTAATCATATAACCGAACCATTAACCATATAACCGAACCAGTAACCATATAACCGATCCAGTAACAATATAACCGATCCAGTAACCATATAACCGCACCAGGAACCATATAACCGAACCAGTTGCCTTTTAACCGAACCGGTAACCATATAACCAAACCAGTAACCATATAACCAGATCAGTAACCATATAACCAAACCAGTAATCTTATAACCAAGCCAATAACCATATAACCAAACCAGGAAACATAAAACCAAACCAGTAACCATATAACCAAACCAGTAATCATATAACCAAACCAGTAACCATATAGCCAAACCATTGACCATATAACCAAAACAATAACCAAACCAGTAAACATATAACCAAACCAATAACCAAACCATTAACCATATAACAAAACCAAAGACCATATAACCAAACCAATGATCATATAACCAAACCAATGACTATATAACCAAATCAATGACCATATAACCAAACCAGTGTCCATATAACCAAACCATTGACCACATAACCAAACCTATTACCATATAACCAAACCAGCGACCATATATCCAAACCAGTGACCATATAACCAAATGAATGTCCTTACAACAAAACCAGTAACCATATAACCAAACCAGTAACCATATAACCAAACCAGTAACCATAACCAAAGCAGTATCCATATAACCAAACCAGTAACCATATAACCAAACCAATAACCATATAACCAAGCCAATAACTACACAACAAAACCAATAACCACATAACCAAACCAATAAATATATAACCAAACCAATAACCATATAACCGAACCAGTAACCATATAACCGAAACAGTAACCATATAACCGAACCAGAAACCGTATAACAAAACCAGAAACCATATAACCAAACCAGTAACCATATAACCAAACCAGTATCCAAATAACCAAACCAGTAACCATATAACCACACCAATAACAATATATACCAAACCAATAACCAAACCAGTAACCATATAACCAAAACAAACATCAAACCAGAAACCATATAACCTAACCCATAACCAAATAACCAAACCAGTAACCATATAACAAAACCAGTAACCATATAGCCAAACAAGTAACCATATAACCAAACCAATAACCAAATAAACAAACCAGTAACCATATAACCAAACCAAAAACTACATAACCAAACCGGTAACCATATAACCAAACCAGTAACCATATTACAAAGCCTGTAACCATATAACCAAGCCAGTAACCATTTAACAAAACCAATAACCATATAATCAAACCAATAACCATATAACCAAACCCTTAACCATATAACCAATCCAATAATCATATAACCTAAACAATAACCATATAACCAAACCAATAACAATATATCCGAGCCAATAAACATATAACCGAACCAATAACAATATAACCGATCCAGTAGCCTTATCACCGAACCAGTATCCATATAACCGAACCAATAACCATATAACCAAACCAGTAATCATATAACCGAACCAGTAACCATATAACCGATCCAGTAACCATATAACCGATCCAGTAACCATATAACCGATCCAGTAACCATATAACCGGACAAGGAACCATATAACAGAAACAGTTACCTTATAACAGAACTTGTAACCATATAACCAAAACAGAAAACATATAACCTAACCAGTAACCATACAACCTAACCAGTAACCTTATAACCAAGCCAGTAAACATATAACCAAACCAGGAAACATATAACCAAAACTGTAACCATATAACCAAACCAGTACTCATATAACCAAACCAGTAACCATATAACCAATCCAGTAACCATATAACCAAACCAGTGACCATATAACCAAAACAATAACCAAACCAGTAAACATATAACCAAACCAATAACCAAACCATTAACCATATAACCAAACCAATGACCATATAACCAAACCAATGATCATATAACCAAACCAATAACCATACAAGCAATCAATGACCATATAACCAAACCAGTGACCATATAACTAAACCAGTGACCATATAACCAAAGTAATTACCATATAACCAAACCAGTGACCATATAACCAATCCAGTGACCATATAACCAAATCAATGTCCATATAACAAAACCAGTAACCATATAACCAAACCAGTAACCACATAACCAAACCAGTACCCATATAACCAAACCAGTACTCATCTAACTAATACAATAACCATAAAACCAAAACAGTAACTATATAACCAAACCAGTACACATATAACCAATCCAGTACCCATATAACGAAACCCATAACTATATAACCAAACCAATAACCATATAACCAATCCAATAACCATATAACCTAACCAGTGACCATATAACCAAACCAGTAACCATATAACCAAACCAATAAACACATAACCAAACCAGTAACCATAGAACCAATCCAGTAACCATATAACCAAACCAGTAACCATATAACCAAACCAGTAAACATTTAACGAAGCCAGTAAACATATAACCAAACCAGTAACCATTTAACCAAACCAATAACCATATAACCAAACCAGAACCCATATAACCGAACCAGTACACATTTACCCTAACCAATAACCGTATAACCAAACCAGTAACCATATATCCAAACCAGTACACATATAACCAAACCAGTACCCATATAACAAAACCAATAATCATATAACCAAACCAATAACCATATAACCAAACCAATAACCATATAACCAAACCAATAAATATATAACCAAACCAGTAAAAATATATACAAACCAGTAACCATATAACCAAACCAGTAACCATATAACCAAATCAGTAACCATATAACCTAACCAGTAAACATATATCCAAACCAGTAACCGTATAACCAAACCAATAACCATATAACCAAACCAATAAACATATAACCAAACAAATAACCATATATCCAAACCAGTAACCATATAACCAAACCATTAACCTTATAACCAAATCAGTAACCATATAACCAAACCAGTAACCATATAAACATACCAGTAACCGTATAACCAAACCAATAACCATATAACCAAACCAGTAAACATATAACCAAACCAATATCCATGTAACCAAACCAGAAAACATTTAACCAAACCAAAATCCATATAACCAAACCAATAACCATATAACCAAACTAATAAACATATAACCATACCAGTAGACATATAACCAAACCAATAACCGTATAACCAAACCAGAAAATATATAACTAAACCAATAACCACATAACCAAACCAGTAACCATGTAACCAAACCAGTAACAATATAACCAATCCAATAACTAAACCAGTAAACATATAACGAAACTAGTAATCATATAATCAAACCAGTAATTTTATAACCAAACCAGTAACCATATAACCAAACCAGTAACCATATAAGCAAACCAGTAACCATATAAGCAAAGCAATAACCATATAACCAAACCAATAACCATATAACCAAACCAATAACCTAAAACAGTAAACATATAACCAAACAAATAAACAAATAAGCAAACCAGTAACCATATAACCAAACAAGTAACCATATCACCAAACGAATAACCATATAACCAAACAAGTAACCATATAACCAAACCAGTAACAATATAACCAAACCATTAACCATATAACCAAGCCAGTAACCATATATCCAAGCCAGTAACCATATAACCAAGCCAGTAACCATATATCCAAACCAGTAACCATATAACCAAACCAGTAAACTTATAACAACACCAGTAACAATACAACCAAGCCAGTATACATATAACCAATCCAGAAACTATATAACCAAGCCAGTAACCTTATAACAAATCCAGTAACAATATAACCAATCCAATAACCTTATAACCAAAACCAGTAACCATCTAACCAAACCAGTAACCATATAACCAAAGCAATAACCATATAACCAATCCAATAACCATATAACCAAAACAATAACCATATAACCGAAACAATAACCATATAACCGAACCAATAAGCATAATACCGATCCAGTAACCATATAATCGAACCAGTAACCATATAACCGACCAAGTAACCATATACCCAAACCAGGAACCATATAACCGAACGAGTAAGCATATAACCGAACCATTGACTATATAACCGAACCAGTAAACATATAGCCAAACCAGTAACCATGTAACCAAACCAGTACCCATACAACCAAACCACTAACCATATAACCAAACCAATAACGAAACCAGTAACCAAATAACCAAATCAATAACCAAAGCAAATACCATATAACCAAAGCAATGACCATATAACCAAACCAGTAACCATATAACCAAATCAGTAACCATATAACCAAACATGTAAAAAAATTACCAAACCAATAACCATATATTCAAACCAACAACCATATAATCAAAACAATAACCATCTAACCAAACCAATAACAAAAACGGTAACCATATAACCAAACCAATAACCAAACCAGTTACCATATAACCAAACCAGTAACCATATAACCAAACCAGTAACCATATAACCGAACCAGTAACCATAAAACCAGACCAGTAACCAAATAACCAAACCAGTAAACATATAACCAAACCAATAAACACATAACCGAACCAGTAACCACATAACCGAACCAGTAAAGATATAACTGAACCGGTAACGATATAACCAAACCAGTAACCATATAACCAAACCAGTAACCATATAACCAAACCAGTAACCATATAACAAAACCAGTAACCATATATCCAAACCAGTAACCATATAACGAAAACAAAAACCATAAAACCAAACCAATAACCATATAAGCAAACCAATAACCAAACCAGTAACCATATACCGAAATCAATAACTTATCCAATAAACATATAACCAAACCAGTAACCATATAACCAAACCAGTAACCATATAACCAATCGAATAATCTTATATCCAAACCAGTAACTATATATCCTAACCAGTAACCATATAACAAAACCAGTAAACATATAACCAAACCAGTAAATATACAACCAAACGAGTAAACATATAACCAAGCCAGTAACCATATTACCAAGCAAGTAACCATATAAACAAGCCAGTAACCATAAAACCAAACCAGTAAACATATAACAAAACCAGTAAACATATAACGAAACCAGTAACCATGTAAACAAACCAGTAACCATATAACCAAACCAATAACCATATAACCAAACGAATAACCATATAACCGAAACAATAACGATATAACCGAACCAATAACCGTATCACCGAACCAATAACCATATAACCGAACCAGTAACAATATAACCGAAAAAGTAACAATATAACCTAAACAGTAACCATATAACCAAACCAGTAACCATATAACCAAACCAGTATACATATAACCAAAACAGTAACCATATATCCAAAACAGAAACCATATAACCAAAGCAGTAACCATATAACCAAACCAATAACCAAACCATTGACAATATAACCAAACCAGTGACCGTATAACCAAACCAGTGACCATAAACCAAACCAGTGACTATATAACCAAACCAGTATCCATATAACCAAACCAGTAACCATACAACCTAACCAATAAACATACAACCTAACCAATAAACATATAAACAAAAATAACCATATAACCAAACCAATAACCATATAAACGAAACAGTAACCATATAACCGAAACAGTAATCATATAACCGAACCTGTAACCATATAACCGATCAGTAACCTTACAAACGATCCAGTAACCATATAACCGAACCAGTAACCATATAACCAAACAAGTAACCATAAAACCAAACCAGTAACCATATAACCAAACCAATAACGAAACTAGTAACCATATAACCAAACCAATAACCAAACCAATAACCATATAACCAAACCAATCACCATATAATCCAACCAGAAACCATATAAACACACCTGTATCCATATAACCAAACCAGTAACCTTACATCCAAACCAATAACCAAAGCAGTACCCATATAACCAAACCTATAACCAAACCAATAACAATATTACCAAGCCAATGACCATATAACCAAACCATTGACCTTAAAACCAAACCAGTGGTCATATAACCAAACCAATGATCATATAACCATACCAGTGACCATATAACCAAAACAGTAACTATATAACCAAACCAGTAACCATATAACCAAACCAGTAACCATATAACCAAACCAGTAACCATATAACCAAACCAGTAACCATATTACTGGTTTGGTTGTATGGTTTTTGGTTTGGTTATTCGTTTGGTTATATGGTTACTGTTTTTATTGGTTTGATTATATGGTTATTGGTTTGGTTGTATGGTTACTGGTTTGGTTATATGGTTACTGGTTTGGTTTTAAGGTTACTGGTTTATGTTATATGGTTACTGGTTTGGTTATAGAGTTACTTTTTGGTTATATGGTTATTGGTTTGGTTATATGGTTACTGATTTGGTTAATTGTTTGGTTATATGGTTACTGGTTTTGTTATTTGTTTGGTTATATGGTTATTGGTTTGGTTGTACGGTTTTGGTTTGGTTATATGGTTATTGGTTTGGTTATGTGGTTACTGGTTTGGTTAAATTTTACCGGTTTGGTTATATGCTTACTGGCTGGGTTATATGGTTACTGGTTTGGTTATATGGTTACTGGTTTGGTTATATGGTTACTTGCTTGGTTATATGTTTACTGGTTTGATTATATGGTTACTGGTTTGGTTATATTGTTACTGCTTTGGTTATATGGTTACTGGTTTGGTTATATGGTTGTTGGTTTGGTTATATGGTTATTAGTTTGGTTATATGGTTATACGGTTACTGGTTTGGTTATATGGTTATTGGTTTGGTTTTTGGTTTGATTATATGGTTACTGGTTTGGTTATATGGTTACTGGTTAGGTTATTGTTTTGGTTATATGGTTATTGTTTTGGTTATAAGGTTACGTTTTGGATTATATGGTTACTGGTTTGGTTTTATGGTTACTGGTTCGGTTTTATGGTTACTGGTCTGGTTATATGGTTACTGGATCGGTTATATGGTTACTGGATAGGTTATATGGTTACTGGATCGGTTGTATGGTTACTGGTTCGGTTATATGGTTATTGGTTCGGTTATATGGTTATTAGTTCGGTTATATGGTTATTGGTTTGGTTATATGATTATTGGTTTGGTTATATGATTATTGGTTTGGTTATATGATTATTGGTTTGGATATATGGTTATTTGTTTGGTTATATGTTTATTGGTTTGGTTGTATGGTTATAGGTTTGATCATATGGTTACTGGTTTGGTTATATGGTTACTGGATTTGTTTTATGGTTACTTGTTTGGTTATACGGTTACTGGTTTGGTTATATGTTTACTAGCTTGGTTATATGGTTACTGGCCTGGTTATATGGTTATTGGTTTGGTTAAATGTTTTTTGTTTAGTTATATGGTTATTGGTTTGGTTATATGGTTACTCGTTTCGTTATATGGTTACTTTTTTTGGTTATATGGTCATTGGTTTGGGTATATGGTCACTGGTTTGGTTATACGGTCTTTGGTTTGGATATATGTTCATTGGTTTGGTTATATGGTTATTGGTTTGGTTATTCGTTTGATTATTGTTTACTCGTTTGGTTATTGGTTTCGTTGAAGTGTTACTGGTTTGGTTATATGGTTACTGTTTTTGTTCTATGCTTCCTGGTTTAGTTATATGGTAATTGGTTTGGTCATATGGTCATTGGTTTCGTTATATGGATATTGATTTGGTTATTGGTTTGGTTATATGGTTACTGGTTTCATTATATTTTTAGTTATATGGTTACTGGATTGGTTATATATTTATGCAATCAAACCAGTAACCATATAACAAAACCAGTATCCATATAACCAAACTAATAACCATATACCCAAACCAATGACCATATTAATGTTTTAGTTGTATGGTTTTTGGCTTGGTTATTGGATTGGTTATATGGTTACTGGTTTGGTTATTGGTTTGATTAAATGATTACTCGTTTGGCTATTGGTTTGGTTGAATGTTTACTGGTTTAGTTATATGGTTACTGCTTTGGTTCTATGGTTACTGGTTTGGTTATATGGTCATTGGTTTGGTCATATGGCCATTGGTTAGGTTATAAGGATATTGGTTTGGTTATTCGTTTGCTTATATGGTTACTGGTTTCGTTATAGTTTTGGTTATATTGTTACTGGATTGGATATATATATGCTACCAAACCAGTAGCCATATAACAAAACCAGTAACCATATAACCAAACCAATAACCATATAACCAAACCAATAAACATATTACTGGTTTGGTTGTATGGTTTTTGGCTTAGTTATTGGTTAGGTTATATGGTTACTGGTTTGGTTATTGGTTTGATTATATGGTTATTGGTTTGGATATATTGTTATTGGTTTGGTTATATGATTACTGGTTTGGTTATTTGGTTACTGGTATGTTTATAAGTTTACTGGTTTGGTTATATGGTTACTGGTTTCGTTATATGTTTACTGCTTTGGTTATATGGTTACTGTTTTGGTTATTGATTTGGTTATATGGTTACTGGTTTACTTATTGGTTTGGTTATATGGTTGTTGGTTTGGTTATATTGTAATCGGTTTGGTTATATGTTTCTTGGTTTGGTTATGTGGTTACTGGTTTGGTTATATTGTTACCGGTTTGGTTATATGGTTACTGGATTGGTTATATGGATACTTGTTTGGTTATATGGTTACTGGTTTGGTTATATGGTTACAGGTTTGGTTATATGTTTACAGCTTTGGTTATATGGTTACTGGTTAGGTTATATGCTTACTGGTTCGGTTATATGGTTATTGGTTTGGATATAATTTACTGGTTCGTTTGTATGGTTACTGGATCGGTTATATGGTTACTGGTTTGGTTATATGGTTACTGGATCGGTTATGTGGTTACTGGATCGGTTTATGGTTACTGGTTCGGTTATATGGTTATGGGTTCGGTCATATGGTTATTTTTCGGTTATATGGTTATTGGTTTGGTTATATGGTTATTGGTTTTGTTATATGATTATTGGTTTGGTTACATGATTATTGGTTTGGTTATATGGTTATTGGTTTAGTTATATGGTTATTGGTTTGGTTGTTTGGTTATTGGTTTGGTTATATTGTTACTGGTTTGGTTATTTGTTTACTGGTTTGGTTAAATGGTTACTGGTTTAGTTATGTGGTTACTGGTTTGGTTATACTGTTACTGGCTTGGTTGTATGGTTACTGGCTTGGGTATATGGTTATTGGTTTAGTTATATAGTTATTGGTTTAGTTATATTGTTATTGGTTTGGTTATAAGTTTACCGGTTAGGTTCTAAGATTACTGGCTTTGTTATATGGTTACTGATTTGGTTATATGGTTACTGGTTGGGTTATATGGTTACTGGTTTGGTTATATTTTTACTGGCTTCGTTATATGTTTACTGGCTTAGTTATATGGTTATTGGATTAGTTATATGATTATTGGTTTAGTTATATTGTTATTGGTTTGGTTATATGGTTACTGGTTTGGTTATATGTTCACTGGTTTGGTTATGGTCACTGGTTTGGTTATATGTTCATTTGTTTGGGTATATGGTCACTGGTTTTTTATATATGTTCTTTGGTTTGGTTATATGGTCATTGGTTGGGTTATATGGTTATTGGTTTGGTTATTGGTTAGGTTATATTGTTACTCGTTTGGTTATTGGTTTGGTTGAATGGTTACTGGTTTGTTTATACGGTTAGTGGTTTGGTTATATGGGTACTGGTTTGGTTATATGGTAATTGGTTTGGTCATATTGTCATTGGTTTGGTTATATGGATATTAGTTTGGTTATTGGTTTGGTTATATGTTTACTGGTTTCGTTATAGTTTTGGTTATATGTTTACTGGTTTGGTTATATCGTTACTGGTTTGGTTATATGGTTGCTGGTTTGGTTATATGGTTACTGTTTCGGTTATATGATTCCTGGTTCGGTTAGATGGTTACTTGTTTGGTTATATGGTTACTGATTCGGTTATATGGTTACTGGATCGCCTATATGGTTACTGGTTTGGTTATATGGTTACTGGTTCGGTTATATGGTTATTGGTTCTGTTATATGGTTATTGGTTTGGTTATATGGTTATTGGTTTTGTTATGTGGTTATTGGTTTGGCTATATGGTTATTGGTTTGGTTATATGGATATTGGTTTGGTTATATGGGTACTGGTTTGGTTATATGGTTACTGGTTTGGTTATATGGTGACTGGTTTGGTTATATTGTCACTGGTATGGTTATATGGTCACTGGTTTGGTTATATGTTCACTAGTTTGGTTATGTGGTCAGTTGTTTGGTTATTGGTTTGGTTATATTGTTACTGGTTTGGTTATATGGTTACTGGTTTGGTTATATAGTTACTGGGTTGGGTTATATGTTTACAGGTTTGGTTATATGGTTAATGTCTTGGTTATATTGTTACTGGTTCGATAGTATGGTTTCTGGTTCAGTTACATTGATACTGGATTGGTTATATGGTTACTGAATCGGTTATATGGTTAATGGTTCGGTTATATGGTTATTGGTTTGGTTATATGGTTATGGTTTTGGTTATATGGTTATTGGTTTGGTTATATGGTTACTGGTTTGGTTATATGATTACTGGTTTGGTTATATGTTTACTCTTTTGGTTATATGGTTACTGGATGGTTATATGTTTACTGGTTTGGTTATATGGTTACTGGCTTGGTAATATGGTTACTGGTTTTGTTATATATTTACTGGTTTGGTTACATGGTTTCCTGTTTTTTTATATGGTTACTGGTTTGGATATATGCTTACTGGTTTGGTTATATTTTTACAGGTTTGTTTATATGGTTATGGGTTTGGTTATATCGTTACTGGTTTGGTTATTGGTTTGGTTATATTGTTACTTCTTAGGTTATTGGTTTGGTTATATGGTTACTGGATGGGTATATGGTTACTGGTTTGGTTATATGGTTACTGGTTTGGTTATATTGATACAGGTTTGGTTATATGGTTACTGGTTCGGATATATGGTTACTGGTATGGTTATATGATCACTGGTTTGGTTATATGGTCATTGCTTCTGTTATATGGTTACTGGTTCGGTTATATCTTTACCGGTTCGATTATATGTTTACTGGTTCGGTTATATGGTTACTGGTTCCGTTATATGGTTACTTGTCCGCTTATATGGTTACTGGTTCGGTTATGTGGTTACTGGTTCGTTTGTATGGTTACTGGTTCGGTTATATGGTTACTGGTTCGGTTATATGGTTATGGGTTCCGTTATATGGATATTGGGTAGGTTGAATGGTTATTGGTTTGGTTATATGATTACTGGTTTTGGTTATATGGTTACTGGTTTCGTTAGATGGTTATTGGTTTGGTTATATGGTTACTGCCTTGGATATAATGTTACTGGCTTTGTTGTGTGTTTACTGGCTTGGTTATATGGTTACTGGTTTGGTTGTATGTTTACTGGTTTGGTTATACGTTTACTGGTTTGTTTATGTGGGTACTGGTTTTAGTTATATGGTTATTCGTTTGGTTATAAGGTTACCGGTTTTGTTATATGTTTATTGGTTTTGGTTATATGTTTATTGGTTTGGTTATATGGTTACCGTTTTGGTTATTGGTTTGGTTATATGTTTATTGGTTTGGTTATATGGTTATTGTTTTTGGTTATATGGCTACTGGTTTAGTTATATGGTTACTGGTTTGGTTATAAGGTTACAGGTTTGGTTATATGGTTACTGGTTTGCTTATGTTTACTGGTTTGGTTATTGGTTTGGTTACATTGTTACTGGTTTGGTTACATGGTTATTCGTTTGGTTATATGTTTACCGGTTTGGTTATATGGTTACTGGTATGGTTATATGGTTACTGGTTTGGTTATATGGTTACTGGTTTGGTTATGTGGTTATTGGTTTGGTTATATGTTTACTGGTTAGGTTATATGGTTATTGCTTTGGTTATATGTTTACTGGTATGGTTATTTGGTTATTGGTTTGGTTATATGGTTATTGGTTTGGTTATATGTTTATTGGTTTGGATATATGGTTACTGGTTTGGTTAGATGGCTACTGGTTTGGTTATATGGTTACTGGTATGTTTACATGTTTATTGGTTTGGTTATATGTTTACTGGTTTGGTTGTATGATTATTGGTTTGGTTATACGGTTACTGTTTTGGTTATATGGTTACTTGTTTGGTTATATGGTTACTGGTTTTGTTATATGGTTACTGGTTTGGTTATATGGTTATTGGTTGGTTATATGGATATTGGTTTGGTTATATGTTTATTGGTTTGGTTATATGGTTATTGGTTTGGTTATAAGTGTACTGGTTTGGTTATATGGGTACTGGTTTGGTTCTATGGTTACAGGTTTGGTTATATGATTATTGGTTTGGTTATATGGGTACTGGTTTGGTTAAATGGGTTCTGGTTTGGTTATATGGTTACTGGTTTGGTTATATGGTTACTGGTTTGGTTATATGTTTACTGGTTTGGTTATATTGTTACTGGTTTGGTTATATGGTCACTGGTTTGGTTATATGGACACTGGTTTGGTTATAATGTTATTGGATTGGTTGTATGGTTATTGGTTTGGTTATATGTTTATGGGTTTGGTTATATGGGTACTGGATTGGCTATATGTGTACTGGTTTGGTTATATTGGTACTGGATGGTTATATGGTTACTGTTTTGGTTATAGGGTTATAGGTTTGGTTATATGGGTACTGGTTTGGTTATATGGCTTCCGGTTTAGTTATATGGTTACTGGTTTGGTTATATGGTAACTGGTTTTGTTATATGGTTGCTAGTTTGGTTATATGGTCACTGTTTTGGTTATATGTTCACAGGTTTGGTTATATGGCCATTGGTTTTTTATTTGTTCACTGGATTGGTTATATGGTCACTGGTTTGGGTATATGGTCATTGGTTTGGTTATATGGTCACTGGTTTGGTTATATGGTCACTGGTTTCGTTATATGGTCATTGGTTTTGTTATATGGTAATTGGTTTGTTATATGGTCATTGGTTTGGTTATATGGTCATTGGTTTGGTTATATGGTTATTGGATTGGTTATTGTTTTGTTTATGTTTTCTGGTTTGGTTATTGGTTTGGGTATATGGTCACTGGTTTGGGTATATGGTTACTGGTTTGGTTATATGGTTACTGGATTGATAATATGGTTGCAGGTTTGGTTATATGGTTCCTGCTTTGGTAATATGGTTACTGGCTTGGTTTTAAGGTTACTGGTTTGGTTATATGGTTACTGGTTTGGTTATATAGTTACTGGTTCGGTTATAAAGTAACTGGTGGGTTATATGGTTACTGGTTCGGTTATATGGTTACTGGATCTGTTAAATGGTTACTGGATCGGTTATATGTTTACTGGTTCTGTTATATGGTTACTGGTTCGGTTATACGGTTACTGGTTCGGTTATATGGTTACTGGGTCGGTTATATTTTTATTGGTTCGATTATATGGTTATTGGTTCGGTTATATGGATATTGGTTTGGTTATATGGTTATTGTTTTGGTTATATGGTTATTGGTTTGGTTGTATGATTATGGGTTTCTTTATATGGTTATTGGTTTTGGTTATATGGTTATTGGTTTTGTTATATGGTTACTGGTTACGTTATATGGTTACTGGTTTGGTTATATTGTTACTGGCTTGGTTATATGATTACTGGTTTGGTTGTATAGTTACTTGCTTGGTTATATGGTTCTGGCTTGGTAATATGGTTACTGGTTTGGTTTTATGGTTACTGGTTTGGTTATGTGGTTACTGGTTTGGTTATATGGTTACTGGTATGCTTATATGGTTACTGGTTTGGTTATATTGTTACTGGTTTGGTTATATGGTTATTGGTTTGGTTATATGGTTACTGGTCTGGTTATATGTTTATGGGTTTCGTTAGATGGTTACTGTTTTGGTTATAGGTTTGATTATATGGTTACAGGTTTGGTTATATGGTTACTGGTTTGGTTATATGGTTACTGGTTTGGTAATATGTTTACTGGTTTGGTTATATGGTTACTAGTTTGGATATATGGTTATTGGTTCGGTTATATGGTTTCTGTTTCGATTATATGGTTACTGGTTCGGTTATATGGTTACTGGTTCGGTTATATTTTTACTGGTTCGGTTATATGGTTTTTGGTTTGGTTATGTGGTTATTGGTTTGGTTATAGTGTTATTGGTTTGGTTATATGGTTACTGGTTTGGTTATATGGTTACTGGTTTGGTGTATGGTTACGGGTTTGGTTATATGGTTACTGGCTTGGTTATATTGTTACTGGCTTGGTAACCATCTAACCAAACCAGTAACCATATAACCGAACCAGTAA
>Ga0268261_10000327_pt1 | contig 29519 bp, 14 predicted proteins | sample TergutNc150P1_FD_190353 | JGI IMG/M metagenome (GOLD analysis project Ga0268261, IMG submission 190353) | Nasutitermes corniger P1 segment gut microbial community from laboratory colony in Florida, USA - Nc150 P1 (SPAdes) (version 2) | ecosystem: Host-associated > Arthropoda: Insects >... | reverse complement strand
AAAATGTTCTAGAAAGATCTCCAGCACAAAGAAAGTAGCTGGATTAAACTGGAATTATACCGCGTGCTGCGTAGCTCGTGACACAGTAAAGGGTTGTAATATTTACATATTGCACAATCTGACGCAACGCAAAGGGTTGCCATGTCGCATGTTGCACAATGTAATGTAATATAGAAAAGTCCCTGCATGTTACGCAAAATGACGCAACCACACATAAATACAAGAAAATTCAAAATTACACAAAATTTGTCCTATACGTGTACACCCCTAGTACGTACAAAAAACTTGTAGAGTTTCTCTACCTACGTATTGATATGCTCCTTTCTGCCGTGTCTGTCTTGTTGTTGCAGTTGGTTTTATCCAATTTTACTACCAATACTGACAATGTAAAAATAAAATTTCTCACTTATTTCTCCGTATGCCTGTCTTGCTCTCACCACGTATCCCTATTCCTATACTCATCCAATAGTACGTCCTACGTGCAACAATGTTACAACGTCTGTACAAACATGGGGTCTTACCCTAGGTCAAGTTTAACAAACATTCAGTTACCCTAGGTTAAGGTTCACACAATGGCGTAGGGGTGTCAATGCAGGGCCCAAGTACCAAACTGCACGGCGGCGTGGATGGGGCTTTGTGAAGGCATGGTAGTACCCTGAAGAAATACGCACTAAATGTGTCGAAGGCCAAGGTCCCTAGTATAAAAAACTTGGAGAGATTCTCTACCTATTGATATGCTAATTTCTGCCTTGTCTGTCTTGGTTGTTGCTCAGTGAATTTCGGAAATCTCGGAGGGACTTATGAATAACCCTGTATATATATATATATATATAAAAGTAAAGGCCGGTACCTAGGATTATAACACAAAAACTCAATATCATTAGAAAAAATGCCAAATATAATACAAGGATTTGGCATACTATAAAGGTCTCTATCGGCAACAGTTTTTACCTAAAACCAACATTTCTACCGTAGCCTGTCTTTGTTCTTTTCACACAAGGACTTCTGCACAATCGACTTCTAACACTGATAAGATTGAGTGATACAAGGAGGTTTAAGGATTTGTATTTTTCATTTATAATATAGTTGTAACTGCAGATAAATGGCAGTTTTAGTTAGCAAGATTCCTGCGTTAATTAAATATTTCCCTTTTCAGCAGGAGATAAGCACTTGTAGTAGCAGTTACATGCAAAAGCGTGGCATAATATTCAGTAGGTCAGACGTCATTTAGGAGAAAATTTGGTGTGAAATGGAAAGGATATTGTATACTTGTCTGGCGGTGCAGTCTGCTGCGTCGTGCGGCTTTTATTGACCGCAAATTATTTGCTTAATGGGGTGCACAGAACTTGCTAAAAAGTCACCCATCATGATGACCACATCGTGTGATCCAGTACATCATGGAAGGCTGTAAAGGAAGAACTAAGAACGGAACTGATCTTGGGCAACTAAAGATGCCTGAGAGGTCGCCGACTGCACAATAATGGAAAAGTGGATATGGCTGTCGCTAAACGGTTGAGAATGCACAAGCTAAATTTACACGACGGAAATTTTAAACGTTCGTCAAGATGAAAAAGAACATTGTTTTTCTCGGAGATTAAGTTGAAATATGATTACACTTCAGCGCAATAAATGAGCTATATAATCTTTCGGATACTTTTGATCTGGTTTTTGCGACCAACAGAACATTGCTTATTGAACATCCTTCTTGATATAAGACATCAAAATTTGTGACAAAATGCTTATGAATAAAAATTGTAACAATATGAAAGATCTTTTAAGAGAAGCAGAGGACAACCAAGAAAATCTTGGTCAAGACGGACTATCAAACTACCTCAACTTGCGCAAAGATCCCTTCGATATGGCTAACAGTCCAGTACATTTCTATAATTCAATGAATAAAAATGTGAAATAAAAATTTCGTAGTTACTACATGTGTCTCTTAACGGACAAACCTGTGGATATTAGAATGAACAACTGCAAGGTAGGAAAAAATGGGGCACGATTTCTTTCATGATCATATATTAAAAGAAAGCAGCTTGCAAGTTGAATCTAGGAAGCTGAAGGGGCACCTATGAATCTTCTTACAACTGTAACCATGTAGACCGGAAAGACAGTAGGAGATCTCATCGTGCCTGCTACAGGCTGTCTTCCCACGGGTACGTAAACGTTCATGGGAAATTTGTTTTAAAATTCCAATTTTAGTAGCAATAAAAATTCCGTAATGCAAGAGAGACAGTACAATAACACGCAACAAATTTTTCTTGTTGATCGTCCTATTGATATGAATTGTGAGGCTTAAATATTCAACAGCCTCACCTGCTTGTATTATGTCGGGTCTGATCATAGCCTGATATATACACTAGTCTATTCATTCTCTTATTGGCTTATATCACCCCTCAATATGGCATCTGCCATTTTCCACCTGTGAAGGACTCTTCCAGCCAACATGGGCTAACAAAATTAAGCCCAAAAGAACATATCCACGACGAAACCTATCACACCTGTTCTGCGTCAAATCGTGAAGTGGCCAGAATGCACGTTACCCTCGTGTATTAAAAACTGCATTGCGTTTTCAAGGCAAATGACCTATGATTTTCTTCATTAGATGAAACTGATCCCATCACATATTTCAAAGGTTTTTATTTTATTGGCAGAATTAGGATAATGCATATTTCTTCCTATTATTTTTATTTGAGAGTCAGTGTTAATAAACATAGCAAAAAAAGGAATTGTTAGCACAATCTGTCATATATGGCATTATTCCATCAGATAAATATAACACACGTCTCTGTTACTAATAAATTCAGTATTCATCTAGTTCATCATAAAAGTTAGCCACTGAATCCTACGGCAAATTTGCCCCCATGCATGACATATGACAGTATACGATGTATAAGGGGAGTGGATTTGCAGCTCCAGTTATTTTTTCCACGGCACTAGATGGGGCGCGTGATCAGATTCGCGAACCGGCCGCATTACACCCGGAAAAAGTCTCCCCTCCCACTGAATAGGATGTTGGAATGACGCCATTGTTAGTCTAGATTTGGTGGAGAAGAGAGGAAACTCTGGCCCCTGCCGGGAATCGAAACACAATTCCTCGGCTGTTCAGCCCAGAGCCTAGTTATCATACCTGTTACAATCCCACGGATCGTCGTTATTGCATCGTAGGCATTTCACTTTACCGTGAGTGTTAAGACTAGCAGCTCCTTCCTCACCCAAATCTTCAGGCAATCGGAAGCTTGTTTGTGGTCAATCTCGGAAGTTCATCGCACACAAACCAATTTCCCCATTCTTTTTCCTTTACCAATATAAGATTGTTAAATAATTCAGAAGGTAAGGATTGGCCTTTGTTCCCTGTTGTCATATACAGTTTAAGAACATAAAAATGAACATTTAATCGGACATCTGCGTACATAATCATCATAAATTGAAGTTGCATAATGAGGATGGAGGTGTGATTGTGCGCCTAGACTTGGACTGCGTTATGTTTGTTTCTGCAGTCGCTCTTGCCTTTGCAGCAATTGGATCGATTGGCTAGACGAGGCAAAGAACAGACCTAAACTAACGACTGCGAAAGAGAGACATTACAAGGCAAGTAAGTCAACGTTACAAATTTTGGCAACCCTGGACCACAATATTATATTGTACAGTTTATAAAAGCCTGGCGCGTTAGAGGAGAGGATACGGTAAGAACCTGAGGGTTTGCGTGTTGAGAACTGTTCCTTAACGCCGCTGCTTCTGCATATAATGAGGAATGGAGTCCGCCGAGGACAGGCCGCATCACCGGCTCATGTGCCGGTTTCTGCTGTATGGTTAACGAAAGGAGTGCACGCGGTTTCCAAACGCGTTATTTGCTAACTTATATTTTTCTACGCTTTAAAATTAGCCCACACCTCATGGAACACCATGAAGTGCGGTATGTTAAAATTTATGTGTACAATGTTTTATATAGCTCCTACATGTTTCAGCATTCCAACATTTCTATAAATCATACGGCAATTACAGGTCACAGTAGACAAACATATGTTGTGGTATCAACAGGTCAGACTATTGCAGGTTTTATTAAAATTATGCACATAAATGTTTTGTAATGCTGGTACAACAGTAGTAAGCATAAACTTTGACGACGGAAGTGACGTCAAGGTCACATGATGTAAACAAAGATGACGGCGGGGTTAATGACTTTCCCCTACACCTCGGGACCGGAAATGATGTCACACGTAAACAAACTAACATTTCCCTTACACTTCCTACCCCCAGGCGGTCACGTGACGTAAACGAAAGACGGCACACAGTTTGGCGCCGGGCTAAACCTAACTTTACCCTGTTAATATTTTGAAATCTAACCATCCCCTGCATGTCCCATGCGGTTACATGATGTAAACAATGACCCAGACAGTATGGCGCCGGGCTAAACCTAACTTTAACTTGTTATTGTTTTGAAACCTAACCCACCCCTCCCACTGCCCCCGGGCGGTGGTCACGTGATGTAAACAGTCCAAGGCGATCACGTGATGTAAACAAAAGGTCCCAGACAGTACGGCGCTGGGCTAAACCTAACTTTAACTTATTATTTTGAAACTGTAATGTATGGAAAGTAAGTAATTAACATTTGGTTAGCTTTTAGAATTTTGGGACTTAAATTAATTTTGATAATTTTATAAGTGTAACTTGCATTTTGTGTTGGCATATTGGAAATTTTAAGTTTGTATTTAGATATGAAAATGGTTGAGCAAGTTGCACGCACTAACAACAGGAAGACTGTGTTTGCAGAATTCCTTAGTAACAGCGCATTCCTTTAGGCCTACATATACTGTTGCTAAACGAACTCTATGAATTGTAAGCGCTGAGCTGTGAGTTTTATGAACTGGTATACCGGCCTGTATGACGGACAGGCAGTATCTTTGTGATCAAACCTTCAACGAGACCAGACGCAAAGAAAACGGTGCTCTAGGCAAGGCCTCAAAATGAGCCTTACACCTCAGATATTCCTGTTTATACCAGGTAAGTGGTGCGTAGTTCATCCGTAACTCAAGACAAAAGGAAAAGGATTGAAACGTATTTTATTGGTTTATTTTGTATTTTCCAAATTTATATAGACGAGATAATCGAAACCACATAGATGATCTGCTTCCATATTGCTAGGCTAAAATCCGATAGAAGATATTTAGGTTGTTTAGATATGTTAGATATAGTGTACATTTCCTGAAAATATACGTTATATATTTTTATTAGGAAGATATAACTTGTATTCTGTCAGTGTTCTGCTGAGACGTAAGCTGTGATGAAGTTAGATATAACCTAATCCCAAGTATTTGCCTGGATTAATTGTTTTATGAGTTGGTATAGCGGATCAAGTCCGCTCAACTAAAGTGCTACGTGGCCACGGTAGAGAAATTAGTACACCCGTAGCCACCACGAATTACGATCATAGGTAGAAACGGCAGTAGTGGTCAGTAGTCTGCCGAAATTACAAATACTGACTTGGTGGCAGAGAAATTTGAGATCGAGAAAGCTAAGATGGGAGAATAAGTAGGAACGTCGCTATCTCACATCGTATAGTACCTGTCCGGATAGAAAATAGTGGAAGTCTAACCGCTATCCGGGAGGTACTACTAATTAGTGGCATCGGTGTGTTCACAACCCCCGTGTCACTACAAAATTGTTAACATCGGTGGGTTCATCTGCACTTATGCATCTAAACACACAAAAAGAAAGTTACACTTATAAAATTATCAAAATTCATTTCAAGTCTCAAAATTCTAAAAGCTAACCAAATGCTTATTACTTACATTCATTATATTACAAAACTTCGTTATTGTCACGTGATGTAAACAAAAGATGGCGGAAGCGTTAATGACCTTTTTGCTTAACCTAACTATAATTTGTTATAGTTGTTGGATGTAAACAAAGGCGCCATTTTGAAGTTGTGACAATATGGCTGTTAGAGCGGTAATTTTAAACCTAACTTTAACTTATTATTTTGAAAAATTTTTATTGTGACATGATGTACACAAAGCGCCGTTTCGATTTTTGAGACAATATGGCGGGTAAAGAATTAATTTTAAACTTAACTTTAACTTGTTATTATGTTGAAACTTAACAGTGACCTTGTTATGGTTGCAGGATGTAAACAGACTCTAGACAGCTTGGGTCTGCGCCATTTTAAATTTGCGGCAATATAGCGGCTTGCGCGGTAATTTTTAAAACAAAATTTAACTTTGTTATTATAATAAGACGGCCATGTTACAATATGGTGGACTAGCGCGCTATTTAAACCTAACTTCAACTTATTTGAATAAGGCGGTTATTTTTACAATATGACGACTAGCGCATTAACATTAATTCGTTACTAACATTCATTTTAAATTATACTGCTATCCTAACTTATTGTACTAGTTTTAAACTTTTTAGCCTTAAGACTCTAGGTTCGAAGGAAAGGAATTAGGTTCCCGCGCCGAGGCATCCTAAAACGATCCCACCCTAGGTTATAGTGATCAGGATAATATATAAATAAACACATTTTTCTATTTACAAATATATAAAATGTAGGTTGTTTATTATAATTAAAAGTACAATTTTATTTACAAATATGTACAATTTAAGTTATTATTATTATAATAACAAATGCATTATATTTATTACACTTACTTTTACGTATTTATTTATTTATTTGCGAGTGCGGCTGGATAGCAAGAATTTGCGCACGGCAATTTTTGGCTTAGAAGTTTTGAAAAATAACACGATATACATTTTGCAGTCAGAGTTTTTTAAAACACGAGGCAATATGCGTGTAAAATACGTAAGAAAGCACAAGCCTTAAAGATGTTTAAATGTTGCAAGGTTTGAAACAGAATACTACGTGAAATGTTCTTGTAAACAAAGAACAGCGAAACGAACATTTTGTGTCTACAAGCGTAGAACGAATACATATCATTTAAGCGCATTGCCGTATTAAAACGTTTAGAAATGAGGATATAGCTATTGTTATACTCGGAAGCAATCACCGCAGTACTTTAGACGTAGCAAGGTAGCGTTGAAATTTTGCGTGTTGCGGAAAATGTATTTTTTAGGCTTTTACCTTACTACAGACACATTTATGTTTTAAAAGGTGCACGCTAGACATTTTAACAGCAAATACTAGAAATGTTAACGTTATTTAGAAGGAAAAGACGAAGTCGTACTTATTTTAACATGTACGGACAGAAAAACACGTTAACAAAACCTAACTGCGTTAACTACTAGAGACAGATAGCTGAATACCAACTGAACGTAGTTTGAAAACTAAAGTAAAATGTGTACGGAAAAATACACATACACTTTACACTCGCTGAAACACAAAACGTAGTAAACACGTGGAATATTAGAAACACATTTTTACACTTAAAGACTAGTTTTGCACATTAGCTTATTTCAGCTATGTATTAGAGACCTTTAATTTATTAGTACATTATGAATTTAATACTTGCAGTTTTGTGTTTTTACACATGTTACACTTTACTTTTTAAGCACTTTTAACAGGAAATTGCCTTTTGCATGGGACATGCATAAAATAGCACACTGTTCACGTGAAATATATTTAAGGCAGTCTATGTAATTTATATGCTTACTGCACAGCACATAGAAATTGATTTATTTTGCTCAATTTAAGGATTCCGGTCACAAAACGTGCAAACGATGTGAAGCATCCACTTAATTTTACACATAAATATGCAATGTATGCGTCAAGATGAAATGAGAACTTTGAGAAGTCCAGAAATTCCATTTTGCAAAAACTGGAATATATAAAACAATCGTTTAAAGCTAACCTAGATGAGGGGAAAACGACTTTTAAATTTAAGCAAGTTTGCGGATAAGCAATATTATTAAACGTAAGGTATACATACAATATTTTACTTGTCGACAGAAAAATGTTTACTGCACACATTCGCTTACAACGGGTAATGGTTTAAGGCTGTGGCAAGTGATAATTTGCGGTTTGTTTGCGAGAGATTTACTTTGAAACTAGTCAGAGTGGTGAGAGAACCGTTTTTACCGTATAGGGAAGAGGGTAGAAAGTTTTTTTTAGAGAATACAGTGACATGATTGATAGTAATTTCACAAATTTCCTAGGTGCGGAAGGAAACATGCTTAAAAGCTGAGCATTTTGGCGAGAGGGTCGTGTTTATTTACTTACATAGGAATGCTAGGGTAGTAGTAAAAGGTGTTTCAACAAAAACTAATTAGAAAGATGTACCTGTTTTAACTTTTTCGAACCAGGAAACCTACATACAACAGGATGTATGCCGACGAACCAGAAAAACTGACTGACGCAATACGACTTGTAGGAAAATGAAGTGTACTTACACCGAACAGAATTTTACACCATGGTTAATTTTGCATCGGTAACCTCAAAGCCTTATTGTTAGGTTTTTTTCTTAGGATGACAACCTGTCTGGAGTGCACCGCTAAGGTAAACAATACGCATTAAAACAAGCGGATTTATTGAATACAAAGAATTCTGCCACGAAACTGGTAATATACTTATATAAACATGAAGAGCAGCATGATTAAAAGCACCGCAAAACCGGGTAGCAGACGTATTAGTGTTTATAGTGTTAAGAATAGTATGCCGTAGACACAGTTGTATGCGCTCCTGATGTTGGGTGGAAGTACCACCCGAAACGTGTAGAGCAGTTTCCAGATATAAATAAACTGTGTAACGTTGTATCTTGTTGGATATATATTGGAATAATATTATGAGCTTACTATATTCTCCACATAAGCAGGATAAGGGTTAAACAGTTTTGTGCAATACAAACAACATTGTATTTATATTATTAAGATTAAATTTAATTCAACGCTCGAAAAATTTGAAATATACATAAAATCGATAAAATCATTCCGTACAAATATAAATATCTTTTGTAACGATATGAAAACTCACATAGACTGAAACCAGTACACTTAAAGTCGGTCTGTTACGGCCATTTACTTCTTTAATGGCCTGTTATAGGGTGAACTTTACTTATAGCTCATAATTGACGAATTTAAATTTAGAACATTGAAATGAAATGTCAGTAGCGAGATTATACTGTCAGGTACGAAAAGTGTCCTTATCCACGCCACGATGGCGTACAGGCGGGGTAAAAGCACAGATCCACTCGATCTTAAGCTCAGCTGCTTTACGTCCCGTGCCCATTTATTTGGAGGCTGGACGTTTTGATCAAGAGAAAAAAATTTTGATCCTCAGGATTCGAACCCCATCTCATACAGCCTGAAAACGTATTCAATGTAAAGACTAGACTGTCACGGCTTCCATCGAGCCGCGTATCGTACAACAGTAATCTGCCTGCCACATGTGTTAAACAATTTCTTCTAGATCTAGAGAAGAAAGCAAAGAAAAAGTCATGTCAGGTAGAAAAATAGAATAACTGCAAGTGGAAGGACAAATCATCTGGACCAAATGACTTCCTGACGTTAAATAGGGTTGCTCTAATCTCGAACACGAACATGTTTCTAAGACTACAGAACTTGATTTATGTTCCGTTCTAAAATACAATATTTATCCTAAAAATATTACATACTTTAGTTTTACAAAACTACTTAAATTCTTGAGCAGAGGAAGTGCATGCACTTTAATTAATAGTAATTTTCCGCAACGTCGACACACCAATACAAAATGCGAGTTTTGCAAAGCACTTATGTGTTAATTGCTCGTAATAAGCGTTTGTGTGTACACAACAAATATTTGGCTTTGCACAAACATAAGAGAATTTAAACGGCTGCGTGCAGCAAACAGAGATTTAGCGTTACAAAGCGTGGCACAGTTTAGAATAGTTCACTATGGTCTAACTATCAAATATGTATAGTGCAATATTTAATGTAAGCCAATAAAGTCTGAACAGAAAACAATGCCTCGGGACGGGAACCTAATTCCTTTCCTTCGAACCTAGAGTCTTAAAGATAAAAAGTTTAAAACTAGCGCAATAAATTAGGTTAGCAGTATAATTCAAAATGAATGTTAGTAACAAATTAATGTTAATGCTCTAGTCGCCATATTGTAAACATAACTGCCTTATTCAAATAACAAGTTGAAGTTAGGTTTAAATAGCGCGCTAGTCCACCATATTGTAACATGGCCGTCTTATTACAATAACAAAGTTAAATTTTGTTTTAAAATTACCGCGCTAGCCACTATATTGCCGCAAATTTAAAATGGCGCAGGCGCAAGCTGTCTAGAGGGTTTGTTTACATCCTGCAACCATAACAAGGTCACTGTTAAGTTTCAAAATAATAAGTTAAAGTTAAGTTTAAAATTAACCCTTTGCCCGCCATATTGTCTCAAAAATCGAAATGGCGCTTTGTTTACATCATGTCACAATAACAATTTTTCAAAATAATAAGTTAAAGTTAAGTTTAAATTACCGCTCCAACCGCCATATCGCCACAAATTTAAAATGGTGTCTTTGTTTACATCCAGCAACCATAACAAGTTAAAGTTAGGTTAAGCAAAATGGTCATTAACCCCTCCGCCATCTTTTGTTTACATCACGTGACAACAAAGTTTCAAATTAATAACAAGTTAAAGTTAGGTTTAGCCCGGCGCCATACTGTCTGGGGCCTTTTGTTTATATAATTTGATCGCCTTTGGCTGTTTAGATCACGTCACCACCGGCTGGGGGCAGGGGGAGGGGAGGGTTAGGTTTCAAAATAATAAGAAGTTAATGTTAGGTTTAGCCCGGCGCCGTACTCTCTTGCCATTGATTACATCATGTGACCGCATGGGGCAGGCGGGGGAGGGTTATATTTCAAAATAATAACAGGTTAAAGTAGGTTTAGCACGGCGCCAAACTGTCTGCCGTCTTTCGTTTACGTCACGTGACCGCCTGGGGTTAGGAAGAGTAAGGGAAAGGTTAGGTTTGTTTATGTTTTATGTCAATTCCGGTCCCGGGGTTTAGGGGAAGGTCATTAACCCCACCGCCATCTTTGTTTACATCTCGTGACCGTGACGTCACTTCCGTCCCCAAAGGGTATGCTTGCTACTTACAACAGTGATAATATGGCTTGATAACGAAATATACATCTTTAGTGTGACATATTGTTTTGCTCTGTGATTTAAAGAAATGTCGGTGTCAGCTTGCTGCAGTTGGCGAGATAATAAGGTAATAACATGTTGTGTCTATGCAAATTATTCTATGCGTAAATTATAGCATAATATTATGATGTTGTTGCGAGAACTGTTTAATTCTTCATAAAGTACGGAATAAACGACGTGAAACTTTAACACTAGTAGTCTGCACTCCCTAGTGTTTGTATGTAGGCGAATTTGTGCTGAATCTCGGACGGCGCACCGGCTGTCTTGACTCCGATATTCTGTGTGTTTTCATTTTTTGGATTTCCTCAACCCTCATGTAAACATCGTAAGAGGACCTTAAAATTGTACACGATCGGTTTCCCCTGCTTCTTGTCCAACACATAATTCACTATCTTCTACAACTCCAGGCTACGTAACTCATACAGCCGCAGCAGCAGCGAAGACGACAACGACAATAACAACAACGACGACGACAATAACAACATCAACAAGAGCCAAACAACCAAAGGGTAAGTTTTGGCGAACTTCATGTACTTTCCTCTGCAGACACTTCGATAACGTTGTTACAGCTTGTGATATAACCTTCTGGCAAAAATGACAACATGAAAACCAAACAGTGGAGGATTGTTTCTTTAAAAATTCTGACCACACAGTATACGTACATAAAAATTCACTTTCTGTTTTAAGACGCATTAAATTGATTTACATTTAAGTTATACATAAAACTTTACCTCCTACTTCACAGGAAAGACGCGACATTGTCGTTACAATGATCAAAGGCTTAATTCAACTAACATGGCTCAGGCGGTTGGTTAGCTGGCCTCTCAGCCAGGAGGCACAGATTCGATCTCAACTTAGACTATGTGGCATTTTTGGTGGACTTGGAAAGGTTTCTCTTACGGTACTTCGGATTCCTCCTTTCAGTATCATTCCACGGAAGAAATAAACATTTGTCGCCGCATCTATACATGCTCAGGAACCGAGAGCATCGTTAAACAACACACTTAAAACATCAGCATTAATTCTAATTATAGCAGTTAATAAGAATATATGACCCTATATGTTATGTGATATACCAAGACATGTAGTGAACTTGGGGTTTGCCAGTCCGTGCATCATCATACTTTCAACTGAATCAACCAACAAGATGCAACTTCTCAAGTTTATTACTTGTCGTTTAAATACAGCTCAACATGTTTCGGGCTTCCTCATGCCCATCATCAGGAGCTACAACAACTGCAGTAGCAGAATCTGGTTTACCGTCGGAGCTTGGTGATAGCAGTGTTGTTTGTCGTGGTCAGGCCAGACGCCCGGCCGGCCGGCCCGACTACGACCAACAGCACTGCTGTCACCAAGCTCCAACGGTAAAACAGAGGCTGCTACTGGTGCATCTTGTTGGTTGATTCGGTTGAAAACAAGTAGTGTACTTCAAATCTAAAATATTAATATTGTTGTAAGTAATAGTATTTGTTACATTGCAAATAAATTCTTGTCTTTACACAATCTGTATGTTCTGTCGCTTACGAAAAATGTTAATTCGTTTTGAATATTTCTCTCACCAGAACAGCGAGTTACACAAGAGACACACAAAGCGTAACTTCATAATTTCCGGACTCCACGTTTTATAATTGAGGTTACTTAACTAAGAAGTATGTAAAGGGTGAGACACGCAGCAAGCATGAGAGGGCACAGAAATAACATACACCACTTTATTCGGAAAATCTCAAGGTTTATGCCTACGTGGGACGTTAACTTCGCAACATAGTTTAGAAATTTACGGTGAGGAGCTGCAGTCGTCATATTCAGTGGCGGATAATGATGGACGTGGTAGTGAGACACGGGATTTTATTTTGGGCAGAAGAGTTCTTGACCAGTTAAACACCTCTCAGTGTTTAACTTACAAAGTTATTTTAACCAGTCAGTAAGTTAGTTAGTAAGCCACTGAATAACTCAGATATAAAGTTTATTAGTGTGTCGAAAAAAGTAAACTCATGTCCTGGGATTAATTTCATAGGAACGAACCGAATAATGGGCAAATCGGTGTGGTATTTCGAAATTTCTACGATAAGAATACGTTCTAAAAATTAGTAATTTGTAACGTTCGACGGTGTAAATACTGTGTGATATAAGCAGGTTGACTAGCAAGCGGTCCTTTATGCAGGCCTCCTACTGGTCATGTCTGTAAGCACTACAATAAATAACATAAAATTAAACTTTTATGAAGGAAGCTGACGTTACAAGAAGACTACCTTTACTAATTTGGAGTTCTTTGTAAATAGCTCGTAAACGTGTATTACATAGGGTTCATGTATGTTATAGGGGCTTATGTTACTCCATACCAGGACACACGCACGTATATTTGAAATTTTCGTCTTGACAGGGAACAGGCTGAGTCTGCTTCTGGTTAGAAACAAATGAGGGGTTTGTGTTGTAGGAGTAAAAGTTAGCAAGCAGCAGTGTTGGGGGAAACTTCCTGCAAAGTTCGTCCTCAGTCGAAACAACTACCTAACCTAACCTTCCTGCCTATTCTCTGCTCTGTCTTTATCTCGCATTTGTATGAAGCAGTAGCGGATTGGCCCCCTTTCATTTTATACAAATTATTATAAAAGGAAAGAAAGAAAAGAAAGAAAGAAAAAAGACAGTGTAATTATACAATGAGAGGGTAACACAAAAATATGCTGTATCTTGCAGCGGAAAAACGCCGAACATCAGGAAGCATGACAAGTAATTTGTCCGAGATTCGAACCCCGAATCTCTTCATTACAGCCTCCATATCTTGAACTCCATAACTGTCACAGACAGCTCAGATATTAGTAAGCTATTCGTTTGCATGGTAAATGATTATATACTAAGCTATTTTTATAAAATAAATAACTTATCTGATTTTTTTTTCCTGCCTAAACCCCAAACAAATAAAGACACAAAAAGTTATTTACTTTCATGGCTGCTTCGTTCCCAGCTAAGGGCATGCTGCGCAACACATCAACGGAACTCTGTTAACATATGTTATATCCAAAAGGCGATACGGCTTCAAAAATTGAAAAACACTTGATGGATTTTAAGTTTTTTGTTGCGGTGTCAATAAAACACCAATGCTTTCGGAATGTGACGCCGCATCACAAGATAATTGGTTACCGACTTTCGTAACAGCGTAGTGATGTCATCTTCAAGGGTCTGTTCTTCGTGGAACTTCAGACCCTTGTAGACGAGACCATTACGCTGTCCCGAAACATCATGTCCCAGAAGAGCTGATAGCCCAAAAAGACGGAGTTTAATCTTAAACGTCTCAGCTTAATTAAAACAAATAGAATTCAATACTTGCTTCTTGCTCTGCTACATTATTATCATTTTAGGTGTTGGATGCTAGCTCAAGTGGGTCCTGTGTGTCAGTCACAGATGATAGAAAAGTGTGTGCCTTTGGTGGGCTGGTAGCTGGCAGGGGAAAACCAAAACGCTTAGAGGAAATACTGCTCCAATGCCATCTTGTCTGCCATAAATCCCACACAGATGATCGTGAGACTGAAAGCGGACTTCCGTAGAAGAAGTCTGGCGACCAACCAACTGAGGTACGGTGAGGCATTGCTAGCGGTTCATTGTACGTCTTTACGTCTCAGCCTGTTCAGGTTGTTCATTGAATTCGTTGATTGCAGATACAGAATATGAATCGAATATAGGCCTACACATGGTTGTGGCCACGGAGTGGATTTTAATGTACCAAATACCAAATTAATGCCATTATTTCAGTACAGGCTTCAGAAAATCACTGAGCAAGCAAGATTAGGTCACATAATAATTATTACAAGTAGCTTAATCCAATATAATAAGAAAAAGTGATTCATGTTTTCTTAAAACAATTGCCGTAAGCTCGTACGGTATTTGCGTTCATTGCAGAGTTCATCTTTCACGTGGGAAAGTAATTTTTAGATCACTGTGGTTACACTTTTAACCGTGTATTCTTCCGTCACATTTTTTACAATCATAAGAATCAAGAAAAATATTGTTATTTACTTGAGTAAATTATTAAAGTTCAGTCTACAGAGGTTACATAAAAATCTAAGTTGCAAATTTGCAATTTCACAATCGTAAGCATTGTATTTGCTGTGCGATCTAGGCCATATATTCTCTTCTATCTCTCTAATACGTGAATTTTAATTCAAACTTGCTTGCAGCACGGAATGGTAAAACAATTTTTTCATTATTTTTTATCATGTATAGTTATGAGACACTGACATGGGCCAATCCGTCGTTCAAGAAGCCCTAATAGACGTCCAAAAACAAGACTCAGAAACCCAGAAAACTGTAGACCACGGAACATCTTTTCTGCAGTGCCACAGTCAGTGAGCGACAGAACTGACATATATATGAAAAGTCTACATTGTTGCAACTGTCGATAAAGAAGGCGAAACTGATTTGTTCCTGTAGTAAATAAAATTAAGAAATACTATAGAGAAATTTGTGGGCCGGGTATCGTAGTCGGTATAGCGACTGGTTAGGGTTGAACGGTCCTTGGATCGAATCCCGGTGGAGGCGAGATTTTCCGCACCTGTCCAGACCGGCCCTGGGGCCCACTCATCCTCCTGTACAATGGGTACCGGGTCTTTCCCGGGGGTAAAGAGCGGCCGGGTCGTGATGCTGACCCCTCACCCCCTTCTATTGCCGTGGTCATGAAAGAGTAGAGCTACACCTCTACTCCCCCTATGGGTCGTACGGCCTGTACAGAGCCTCAGTGCCTGTGCAAGGGTGCACTTTATCTTTTTATAGAGAAATTTAAACTGTAATGGAAGAGTTTTAAGTTATGTAGGTACAGAATCTATCTTACTGTTTTCAAGGCCGCAGCGCCTTCCTTTCATGTTTCTCGAATCAGTGAATTCGGCAATATAAAATCATATGGGTGAGAAGGAAAATGTAAACTAGGTTTTGATGAGAAAACCCGAAGGAAAAATACCACTTTAAATTGGGAAGTTTGAATGGAGGATAAAATTAAAATGGATCTTACAGAGACAGGAAAAGGACAGAGTTAACTGGATTGACTTGGTGCTGGACAAGAACAGGTGGCGGGCCGTTGTGAAGAGGGTAACTGACTTTTGGGTTCCATAAATTAGGGGAATTTCTTGATTAGGTACGGAACCATTAGCTTTTGAAGAAGGGCTCTTGTCCAAGGATTTTTTAATAACAGAATTTTATCATATAAACCATTCTTATATTTGTTCAGTTCAGCAGTAACTCAAGAATAAAGGGATTTGAGACTTCACACAGGCAATTCCGTGACTCTGTAAACACACATAGTGTATTCCTCAAATATGTAGACACATTTTAATATCAAATGCTGACCTAGTTAATGGAATGCACGGCCGTTCAGCAGCTGTACGGAGATAAGAAAATGTGCTGTCAAGAAGACGGTGCGCTTCCCTCAATATAATAATGATGTGATGGCCTCTCTTTACAGCAGACTGCGCGACCGATGGACAGAGATGTCGAGACCTGTTAAGAGGTCTCCGAAATCGCCTGACGCACCCAACCTGTCTTGGCATTTCGGAGTTATCTGAAGGATGCGGTGTATGATACGAAGCTAGCAACACCTTGAATGTTCCGGTAGAAACTGGAATGTCTTGAGTAGACTTTTCAACAGCAACTGGCGTATTCGCCTATCAAACAGTTTTTCATCGCTGTCAGAAACATCACGAAGTTGATGGCTGTCAATTTTAACACTTGCAGTAGATTCGGTAATTAAGTGCCAATGTTGCATTGAAAGTTACATGCATCTTTCTGGGACAATTGGCGTAAACGTTAGGAATTCTGTAACTGAGTATGATACAAAATCATATGTCTTATTAAGAACTCTACTTTAGCTGTGGTTGTTGCAGATTTGAGGGCTTCTGGTGCAAATGCATTGAGTTTATTTTAATTTGCTTAATTCACTTTTTCCTTGTTTATTCTCGTAATAAAATAGCTAGTAAGGTCCTGTCAATTTAAAACTGGTCAGACAGAAGCAATATCAACTTCTACAAATGACGAATGCAAGAAAATTTATTTTATTTTGAATGCTGTATTGCGAAGGCCAGTGCAGAGGCAGCGCTGTACTGTCCCCGACGTACAAGCGCAAAATGTAGGTAGACGGTCATATTATCAAAACTACAATACTACTGTAATATTCGAGAGATCTCTCAAACAAAAGCACTTTGCCTTATTTTTGAGGTTTTGTATAAGAACATTTGATGACGATCATTTTCGATGAAAACACGCAGCTTTTAAATGTAACAATAAAACGTTGTGTAAGACGGAATAATTTGTATCTATGTGAATACTAAAACAAAAGCCTGCTCAAACACCTAAAAAAATAAAATTTGATGTGTATCTAATTATTGTATTATTCTAATTCGTTAAGTTTTCCTTCAAAAACATAGAAAATATACAGCGATAAGAAATGTAACTGGGGGTAAATCCACTTTGGTATTTAACATATCTAATGTGATAACACTAAAGAAGTGACTAATGTTGAAACTAACACGACTGTCTGATAAATGTTTGTCAAGATCCAGTAGCAACTACCTCACAAAATAGCCTTCGAAAAACCATCATCGAAATCTCGGCCCCCAAATATAACACCGCCTAACGGATCTTTGGCTAACCCACGTACACGTATTTATATCGAGAATCCGACGCTGGACCAAACTCCGCAAACTTGTTACTCTGGTAGCTTGTAGTAGAGCGCAACTTTGCGGTTTGGAACAAGCCTGAAACACAAGCCCTTATTAAATTCTCACGGCTGCACCGGAGTTAAGAAAACAACAAAATAATTCGAGACTGCTGGCAGGATATTACACTCCAATAAAATCAGAGCTCATAGCTGCTACATGACTTTTACTGCTGTGCAATGGTACTTACACTGTGAAGAGAGAAAGGAGCATCCCGTGGGAAGTCGCTTTTTGCAAACATGGCCCTATGTGTACATTCCTATGCAGATTTTCTTGCTTGAAAACGTAACATGTACATAAGCTATCACAAAATTAATGGGAACGGTAGTAAACAATTGCAAAGTTAGGTTACAAATACTGAAGGCAGGCCAACCATACCCCAACAGTACCAGAATGACATTTGATAAAATAAGTAATCTAGAGATTTTACTAACAGGAGTTAAAAAAGTAATCAGGCTACAAGACGGACAATTCGGGTTTAGAATGCCGGCAAAGGAAAGAGCTTTCTATCTTCTACAAGAATCCATACAATGGAGGAGCACCGTCGTTTGAATGAGGCGACTGCCACAATATGATATATAATGTGCCTGAAATTTTGTAGCATACCACGTATTGTGCGTCACAGGTTTCAGCTATGTACTAACACTAATAAAAATTCAGCAATTTTTGTAAATATTTTGTCAAAATTAAGGCGCTGTTATTTCAAAATATGCTGAACGTAACAAATTAACAAGCCCACGAAAAACAACATTATTTAACTCCTCTAAATTTTGAATGTTTTCAACGTATTCAATCAATGGCTCTAGCTTGCGTTCCTTCAGGTGGGGGGTCTTTTTCTTATCCTAGCAGCGGCTGTATTTTAGATTTTCAACTAGCGAAGTCTCTATCCCACATCCTAGCAACGGCAGTGCCTTGCATACCCCCGTGATTTAGTATCCATGCACGGCGCTCATTTTTCTCAGTTTTCTTTCATAAAATAAACTTCCGTATTTATACTTTTCTGTTATCTTCATCGGCCTCCGAAGTAAGAATGTGACGGACAGACAGCCAGTGTAAATATTGTCTCAGATTTTGGTATGGGACCCTTGCCCTCAGAGCCAGCCGATTACTTCCCACGAGGCTTATTTACTTCCGATTTTCGAATTAATTAATACTTTGTGTGTGAGTTGCACCTTCCCTACGGCTTACACGTCTCCCACCCTACCCTCCTCCTTCTTCAGCTAATTTGTTGCTAACATAGGTACAACCATAATTACTTTGAAGATTCTCTTTGCACTTGTGACATCTCGTCAGTATACGGGCCTGACTTAGACCGAGATATCTGTTAAGTCACTGAGAGAGTCAGCCGGACTGCATGTTCTAAAAACAAAATAGCGGAACACTAAAATAAAGAGAATTATCGTGGGTTACCGGAAGTGGAGTCAGCTGTATAAGAAAGTGCAGATTGTTTGTATATCACTCGTTACATGTGGCACTTCCTAGCAAATGGTATTATCAATTTTATTTTTTTAGAACAGTTTTAAGAAAAGTTCCGAAGAGGCAAAACACGAAGCGGTTTCTTAAGGACAACTAATATAATGATTATTGCCTGAACATTCTACATACACAGCTTCACCGGGAAATCGAAATCCGCTTCTCACAAAAAATCGTTCTACACGAGGCCTTAGGGGTGTTTGCGTGATGGTTTATTTGGGTCCCTTACGTGGCTTCATTTCAGATACGTATATCAACAAGAAATATTACTCGTATATAATAAAAACAGTACATTAATTAAACATGTCTATTATTACCGCGAAAGAAGCTACCGTCTAAAGCGCATATGGGAAGAATATAGTGTATAAGTTTCCGGAAACTGCAGTAATTCCGGTCGTGAAAAGTGGTTTAGTTATACTCTTACCTAGATAGAAATAGGACCACAAGGTACTGGCAGACGTACCAAGCATTTTCCCCCGTATGTGCCAAAGTCTGTTACAGCAAATACGAAAATCTTGCTTTTTTCCTAACCAACCAACCAACCAACCATCTAACCAACACTCACTGACAACTAACAAAATAACTTCATAGGACAGACGTGCTTGTAAGAAACCGATGGATTTAGAGCTAGGCAAGGAGTTTCCGGTTTTATGGAACCCGCAGTTTCATCCTCATGTTCAGAAAGCTCGTCAACTATCCCTATCCTGATCCAAGTGCTATCCCATTTAATATCTTCAAGACTGTTTTAATATTATCCTACCACCTAAAACTAGTCCTCCAAGCCATCTCTTTACTCCCGGATTTCTGGCCAAACGCCTTCCTCTTCATTTCCTTGGTGCCACGTGCCAATCCCTTCTCCTCTTTCATGTTATAAACCTAATAAAATTTGGAGAGGGTCACAAATGTGGAATTTCCTTGTAACGGCTTTTTGGCTTACTGCAGGAATACATATAGCCTTCTTTTTGAAAGATTAGTTGCAAAGAAAGTATGTACAGCATGTTCGTTGACAAATAATAAGTTGTTCCCCTAATCAATTTAAATAAATATTTATCCAATGGCAAAGGCGAAATGAAAGTGAATATAAATAACAACAATGAAAAATTCTAAAAAAAAAAAAATAGCGACTACATATATAGCTTATATATGTGTGTATATATGAGTATGTGTATTTATATATATAGATAACACACACACATATAGTTCTAATCTCTTATCGGAAACATGAATTTTTCAAGGTAGGTTTTGCTGTGTATCTAATTTAACTAGGCACAAAACACAAGCAAAGCTGACTAAATTTCGATGAATTAACTACGAACCAAATCCCATACAATTTCCCCATTCGACCTACATCCAGAGGCCAATGCAACCCTCTACAGTTTACTTCTCCATCAATAGTATGCAAAGCGAATAAATCAAGCAGTTGTTACTTATGTGATCTCTTTGTGGTAAGTTTTCTCGTCGCTTACAGGCTGAAGGCACTACACGTTTGTGCACGGATAATGAGCGCAGTTGGAATCAGGCATTTCCATGTCGTTCAGCCTAATACTGTGTATTCATATGTCTTGCTAGCACCACATTACACCACCTCTTTCTCTCTCGTGTTCCCTCAGAGTAACGTGCCAGTGCCCATACCACTGCTGTTCATTGCTCCGTACTTCTCCCAGTACTCGTACATGTGATCACACAGTCATACTTCATATCCAATCCCGCCGCCCCAGCTTGTGATGAGTACGAAATTTGCTTATAACCCTACCATTGCAGTCCTAACCCCTGGATGTTCCACTTATTGTAATGTTCAACAAACGAGGATGCTTCTACTCCAGGGGGTTTTCAAGAATTTAGCCTGAAATGGTGAAGAGTGAGCACTGTATGTGCTTCTACTCCAGGGGGTTTTCAAGAATTTAGCCTGAAATGGTGAAGAGTGAGTACTGTATGTCCGGAACTTCAGTCTCGCGGTTGAAGAGTGAGAACTGTACTTCAACATCTTAAGCCTCACGGCTGATGGTTGAGCACTGTACTTCAAGAACTTAGGCATAACAGTTGAAGAGTGAGCACTTCACGTCAAGAACTTAAGCCACACAGCTGAAGAGTGAGAACTGCACTTCAAGAACTTAAACCTAACGTCTGAAGAGGAAAAACTATGCTTCATTTTACTGATGAGGAAGTTAACATACCACCTGAGTTTACACATATCATTGGAGAAGCTTGCGAGATTTTAGACCGTATCTGAAAGTGAATAGTTCCCGAAGCATTAAATAATCCCTTTGCCATAATTTTTAAGTTCAAGCAGTAAAATAAGAGAAGCTGTTCTTGAAGTGCTCAAACTTGAAGATGAATGCACAACAACCCTTCGAAACGTTTCTAACTATTCACCATTCGACATGGCTTGAACATCCCGGAAGACCCGATTACTTAATAGAGAAGTATCCTAAAACCATGATTCTGTACTGGCCAAGCACAGCCCTTGTGGCCTGTAGTTACGTCCGCAGACCGCTCTGCACCACCGTGGGCTCCAAAGTTTGCCATTACAATAATAGTTTTTGTAAACAACACATAGGGCAGGGTACAATTTTCAATATGAGAGAGAGGTGTAATAGCTGTGGCGTGCAAGTCAGATCGGCTTTTCTAAGATTCATGAATGAGGCTGATTATTGCTCCGGGCAGTACAGTCTGTCTGCCAAAAATACAGTGAAACAAAATGTGTTTCACATGTAATAAGGGATCAAAATTTTAAATTTTAAGCAGGCCTGACTTTCGGCAAACCAAATGTATTCTTATTCCGAAGTAACACGCATCTTTAATATTTCCTTATCCTTCTGTTTACAGCGACGTCTCTCAGGATTTTCCAGTCTTCAATGTGCAAAGTATTGTACGCAGCAGCTGGTTAACCACCCGTACAAGCGGACTTCCCAGCCTGACCCTGAATCTCCCTTGCAATTTACTCACATTTTAAGCGAGAAGTTCGTCCCTGACGACCTTATATAATTAAAAAATTTCATCCTTCAAGACTAATTTTCTCATAAGATTGAATGAAAATTAGGGGAAATGTGTTTCTGGAGCGCATAAGTCGTCTGCAAACTATTTTTATGCATTTTTGCTTTTGAACACAATTTTTAGGCACAATATAAGTAAGGAAGCACTATAATTTAACATCAGTTTGGTTTATTACTCTAGTACAGTGCCTGAAAATTTTAAATAAGTACAGTACAACCCCACTTATCCGGACGCTGGTTATCCGAATCAGCTTGGTCCCTCAGGCAAATTTGTCGATAATTTTAAAAAGACTAACTTTCCTTGAAATTCCTGGTGATCGGATCAAGTAGAGTAAAGTGTTATGTTATGTAAAACTTCAAATCAGGCATAGTCGAAAGGTTTAGACACAGGTACATAATGTAAATAGTAACAGCCGAACTTCAAACTGCCAATGTAGCTTAATTTCAAAGAAAAATCCAATAATCCGGATTTTCTGCATATCCGCATGGCTGGCCGCCCCACTTAATCCGGATAAGTGGAGTTCTACTAGATTACCTTCCCATGACACTGAAGGAAATGGTAAAGCAACAGGAGCTTAATTAGGACGTGCTATCTCCTCTTTGATGTTGAATGCTTCTATGATTTCATTGAAAGCCTTGTTGAAGAAAGTATCCATATATACCGATTTTTTCTACCTTTATTGTCTCACGGCTTTTTGGTATGCAGACACGCACTTCATCATCTCCGGCGCTGCCAAAAGACTACGATCCATGTTTGGATTTTCTTCTACAAAAACAGTAGTAACTGTTCAAGTGTTCTCAAAAGACCTTGCCATCCGCTGTAACATCATCTGATGTGCTGGTGTCTGAGGTTAATTGGTGGTGGTCTCTGTTCCTCCCGCTTTCCTTTTCCCTATTCCAGCAAGTCTTCACTTACAAAAGCCTAAGCTTGCGGCTCAAGCAGATTTTTGATGTCCCCGTCATCAAAATCGCCCAGACTTACATTTACGCCAGCGTCACAGATTTATTATTAGCAATTTTTGTTGTCTTCAGTGTAAAAGTTGCAGTCATAGCCATACTGGGGTAAATTCTTTTCGAAACTCTGTGATCATTGACCAGTATTTAAAATTTTTTAAATTCGCATTATTTAAAATTTTGTTCACAAACGAACCAGATGGACCGTCTGTCAAAACTACGTTTTCACGCTGTATTTTTCCTGTCAAAAAAGTCCCTTTTAACGCCAGTAACAGTCGCTCGTGTAGAAAAGGACAGTGTACTAATTGTACAGTTAAACGTTCAGGCAATTAAATTTTCAATGAGGTGTTTATTTAGACAGACAGATGTATAGTTAACCAGTCATTTCGTTAGCCAGTTATGCTTGAATTTAAGGTGGAAATTATTTAGTCAGAGAGTTACACATCAAGTTTAAATTCATAAATTAATAACACAGTAAAAGTTCGGTACTTAATGAGTCACTTAGTTAGTAAAATTGTTAATTATGTACTCAGTCAATCAGTATCCAACCAGTCACTTCTTCTGTAAGGCAGTCAATTACGTAAGTAATAAATTAGTCTGTTAGTTACTGACTCAATTTTCTGTAAGTTGGCTGCGCCGTCGGCTCCCCAGTTTCTTTCACGCTTGAAATCAGAATAATTACACAGTGAAGTGTGTTCTATAAAGCGGCCAAGTATAAATGTTGCTGCAGAAAGCATCACATCTCAGGTGACGACATTAATTAACAGTTCCTTCACCAGATTCTGCAAGGTGTGGTTTTTGTCACTATTTTGCAGAGAACGAATGGTTTTGTTTTGAGGCAACAGACAAATGGACAAGTCACCGCAAGATTTCCAGACCTTAAACATTAAAAATTAGGTCAAAATGGAATTACTAGTAATTACATAAGACAGAATTTCATGAACTGAGATAATTATCAATATGTAGTCGCATATTACTACATCGTTCAGAACAAAAAAGAAGGCAGAAAAATAATTATTCTTATTTAATGGCTGATTATGAAGTTCGAAACTTCATAAATATGGAAAAGCCTACACAGAATCACAGGAAAAAGGGAGAAATTTTATTCTAGGTTACGAGGGAACAGAATCAGAAGTCTAGAAATAAATACGTGTAGGAAGGGGGACTCTAATGTTTGTAGCGTGTCAATTTGAATAGTAAAATGAGAGACTGAGTCAATAGAAACAGGCACAGATTTAAGAAATTTGTGCCTCGTAATAACTAGGTACTACATGGGCACATATCAGTGCAGGTTAAACCTCACAAACAAAAATCAGTCAATCAAAGGTAGTTCAGTAGGGATCTTACAGAGAACGGTGATAAATTTATTTTGCGGTATATAAGTAAATCGACTGTACGAAAGTGAAGTTAAAGCAAGATGATGACAATAAATGTAAAAAGAACTTCTCGTCTGCCTTCACTGTAATGAAACGAACCTCCACGTTTCAATGCAATATGTTACTGTATAGCTCTTGTTTATAACATGCCAACATGTAGATCTGCTAGACTTTTGGGTAAGAAGAATTCCGGATTCGCTGCGATGTTGTTAATTATATAGTCTAAATTCAAGGAAACGTTTGTGATTATGTATGTAAAATAGGCCATATACTCTAGGGAAACCTGAAATTACATCTGCTGAGAAATTGTGAAAAAGAGCGAAAAATAAAATAGAAATGCTGTAACAAAATAATTACCATCTTTAAGTAAAACTTTCTGAAGAAGCCACTTACCAGTGGAAGATTCATCAGCCTCCTAAGAAGAGGTGACTTCAGTCATTAGTTGAGTTCAACGTCTGAAAGAAAAAGGAACATATTTCGTCCAATTTTCAGACATTATGGAATCTAAAGAAGTACACATTTTAACTTCGATTTAATAAAACTGTACTACGTAAACCCCCTAATTCAGGAATTGCAACACAGAATATGTAGCTCTAAAGTGTTAGCAATATTTTCGTACTGGTACTGGTAGTGGTACTGGTACTAGTACTGGTACTGGTACTGGTACTGGCACTCATCTAAATGTTATATAAGGAACTTCAACAAAGAACAGTGTTTCTCTCCTTTATACAGAAGAACATGTTAATGTCATTGAGCAGAATATTCGGGTGTTTTTGACAATCATAAGGAACAAGTTAATACACTGTATAAAAAAGTTCAGAGTTCCTAAGGCCAAAGCAGTTGGTGTGTACAGTTACCAGTGGGTTTTAAAAGTTAGACATCCGAGAATTTTCATGTAGCTTATAGACATACTTCATTTACGTGTAAAATTCTTAAGAAGTTCAGTTGAAATTTATTTTATTCAGTGTTACAAATTTGATATTTTAGGTTACCAAAATACGTTATTGCCATAATATTTGTCTTTCTGATTTCCACACGTTATTCTTTTTAATTCTGTCCAGTTCATTAACCACTGCGCAGTGGAACTACGCTTACCACTTGTCGTAAAAAAAGAACTGCTTATTTCCTTACGTAGTACTTGTAATGTAAGAACCAAATATATTCCTCAAAATAGTAACAAGCACAGCCCACATCATGGGCTCGGATTTAGCTCTCTCCGACTTTCGAACTAACGTTTATATTTTATATGTCCCTCAGCCTTCGAAGGTTTAAAGTGAATTCCCTTTATTACGTTCCACTCTCTTTCCCTTGTTTCAAACATAAACGTTATCCAGTATTCAATTTAAAGTTCATAATCTCATATGAGACCGGAAACAGTCTTACAAAGATGCCAGTGGAACATAAGATAGGTGACAGAAGCAAGTCGATTAAACTACGGACCTCAGAGCTGCAATATTATCTGTTTAAACTTTTTGAATCTTAGTGGTTACTGTATGTGCTACAAATTTTAACGTGTAATAATTCTACATTCTGGCCACAGAGGGTATTTACGTGTTTTTATATGGATCTAAAGGCAACAGAAATTATTTCCCTCCACAACATTAAATAATTTGTTTTACAGCGGAATTGGAGTGTTTACCGAGGAGTAGGAACTGACATTTTAGTTTCAATTACAGTTCATGTTTTTCTTTAAAGGGCTGATACAGGCGGGAAAGTCGGTATCTGGCAAAAAAGGGGGGAAGGGGAATGAAAATTAAAGTTCTTCGGGAAAAGTTCGCTTAGGTTTATGTTTGGATATTAACGAAATAAAGTAGTAGGAGGATGGACAAGAGAGTGCGTAATGAGAAATTACTTTGTACCGTTCACAAAATATTGGGAATATTACGATGATTTGATAAGTTGGCCAGATAGAAGAAAAATAAAGCATACGTGGGAGAGGTTAGAAATTAAAAAAAAAACAATTTTAGTCCGGATATGTCAAAGAAAAGTGACTAATTGTATGGTGTTCATAGTTCGGTTGAGACTCCCTACTTAGTATTGCTGCGTGTAATTTGAATGGACAGTTGGTACGCTGCTAGTCACTATAAATACACTGGCAGTGCTGTGGCATTGCAGATGTAACAAACGAGAGCAGCAAGAGTCGCCGAACGATTGGCTAATTTTAACCTATCTGACGTGGAATCATATTCCGGAAGACTGGAACCTAAATCAGCATTGCTGTGACGACAACAGATATTGGGTAAACCAAGTATTTGTTGGACGGCAGTTACAGTGAGCAGGTGGTCTCATCTGATCTTCCAACCAGGTAGAGGAAACATACTTGGAAGGAAGATGTGGCTGGTCTTCAAGAAATAATGCGAGAGCATCTGAAATTGGTTCTACCATACCGAATTTTGTACAATGGCAAGCCTTGGTTGACACGAAAATGCAAGTATGGGGAGTTTTCCTAAGGACTAAACAGGCAACTACAAGCCAGGAAGCAACACATTCCGCGCACTCCAGTATTATTTAACACACCATATAAGACTATTTTTACACGAGTATGTCTCTAATTTTAGTATGGTATTGCTGTTAGACACAGCAAAAATTTTATTAAATTTATTAGTGAACGTTACAATGCTTCGTTCTTATAGACCATTACGAGGCAATAAAATACATAATTAAAAAAGTCTGTTTTTGTGCATAGACACGTTTGGAAATTTTAGAAATCCCATAAATTTTTACAAACTCATTTCAAACAGACGTAGCATTAAACTGTGTGTGTGTGTGTGTGTCTGTATGATTATCATCATCATGTTTAGGAAGTATTAGGTTTGATTTCTGTTCCTTGTATCCTCAAAATGAAATTGGTCCCTCCATATATATATATATATATATATATATATATATATTTCGTTTTATAAAGAACGTTACTTCTCTTGAACCCAGCAGTTATTTGTTTTATGTTTTCAAAGTACATTTGTTGACCATTTGTGCCCATGTGTCAAGTGGCGTCTGTGACCAGGGTGACTTCGCGTTGTGTTTGTTTGTGTTTTATTAATTATTCTGAAAAATGTAGGTTCACGTGCGCTACAGTTCCTTGTGTCATGTTGTTCCTCGTACGCCAGATAACTACGTCCACCACTGGATTATTAATACGCCGGTTTGTCTCTAAAACTGGACTCTGTCTGTTCTGTCAAACAATAACCTCAGACACGTCCTTTTGGCCGCAGTTTCATCTCCTGTGCTGCAGCCTGCCAGGGCGCCGAGATTGATGATGAGTGCTGAAAGGGTTGACGTGGGCGGAAGGAGAGGGAAAGGACAAACTGAGACACGTGAGGAATTAGATTGCTTCAGAGGTTAGGGTATCTAGAAAAGGAGCTTTTGAATTCGACCCCCTCTTCCTCCTGAGGATAAACACATATGAGGGAGGAGATTAAACTCTTAAATTAAAGTGACTCGAGGTCTGATTGGCTCGCGATAACGAAGATTCCAAGGTAATCGTGTAGACAGACGAAAGGTTGCAGAAGGAGGAGAAGTATGTACCACTGACACGGTAAGGAGAAGGATAATACAACCTGCATCTTTGAGGACAAGGTGACAGAGGAGGAGAAGGAAATTATCCTCAAGAACAATAACAAGGCACTGGAATAACATAGGGATGAAAAAAATACCAGCGAAAAGGCTTGGTGTTGGAACCATAAAAGAGAATGCAGTAGTCTGGAAGAGCGGACAGTAAAGTAAAGGGAAAAATGTATGGATCCTGTCGGCGGGCAGAGGATGTGGGTGGAGAAAACACCACACTGTTGCACCTAAAATGGACAGGAACAAAAAACGCGACTCCCAATAAAATGTGTAATTAAATCTGTTGCGATTGTTTGAGGGTAGATGGCTGGACTGAATGGCGCCTGTCCCACATGCCGACAGACGGACAGACAGACTGCCTGTTGTATTCATAATTAGCGGTGTCTTGTAACAGGAATTATTCCACGCGAGGTATTGATGGACATGGGGTGATATTTTGGGGTCGAAACTGTAGGTTAATGTGGCAGTATTTCATATGAGAGCCTGAAAACAGTGACAATGTAAAAGTGGCTAGTGTCCGACCGCCTTGCACTGAATGCTAATAGAAACTCACACAACAACGTCCAAGTTTGTCTAGCATTGTAAGATAACGTTAATGGAGCAAGTCTAGAAAAATTTGAGTGTTTCTTGGCAGCACTTATTTATGCGAATATCAAACACTATATTAAAAAACGGCAAAGGAGAGTCTTACGTTAACTCGTCAATTCACTAGTCTGCCTACATTCGATCGCCATTAGGGTTGTTCTTAAGTATTAATGCACAGGCGCACAAATTTTCCAGAAAGCCAGGTGTCACCTCGCAATTCTAGATGCTATAAGACGGCTTTCGGCACTTTCCGTATTGAGGGCCCAAAAATACAAGACGCCAAAGTACAAAATTTATTTATCAATTCGATCCAACTAATGCACTCAATTTGAATAAGGCTATGATAATATTCTAACACGCCAATTCCCCGCATTTTATGGAACCCGAATTTCATTACCTCGTTTAAAAGCGCCCACCACCTGTCCCTATCTTGAGCCTAGACACAAGTATCCGTTTCCTAACAAGACCAGTTGTTACGGAGAGAAGTTGTTAGCAACTTTCCGAAAACCCAAGCTGGAGGACTACCCGTTGTCGACTGTCCGCGACCGCTTATTCAATACATTCGCAGCTACTCTCCATATTGGAGGCCGTTCCTCCATCGTGACCTGAGGACGCGCCATGTTGTGACGTCATGGACCCACTTAGGTAATTGAATTATAAAGTAAATAAGAAAAAGTTCCTTTTACATTTACACGGCAGCATTAAAGTGGGGTTTAAAATTAAACTTTGTGCAAGATTTCTGTTCTTGAGTACAGTCACAGCAAGTTACTTATCCATATTACGAACAGAGTAGTCTTCCCCC
>Ga0268261_10000326_pt1 | contig 29522 bp, 15 predicted proteins | sample TergutNc150P1_FD_190353 | JGI IMG/M metagenome (GOLD analysis project Ga0268261, IMG submission 190353) | Nasutitermes corniger P1 segment gut microbial community from laboratory colony in Florida, USA - Nc150 P1 (SPAdes) (version 2) | ecosystem: Host-associated > Arthropoda: Insects >... | reverse complement strand
TCATTCATTAGTATTCAGCCCTTAGGCTGGTTTTAGCAGGAACCAGAACCCAGTCAGGCGACCGGTATGGCTCTGGCACACTGCATCCTGGGCAAATTCTTAGGGGTAGGTTGCCATTGCTTTCCCCTGCCTTTAGACATTCCCACCTTCTCCGCTAGGTGCCTTCATGTCCAACGACGCAGTGGAAGGTGGAACTCTTCGTGGGCAAGAAATGTTCCGACATATTTTGTCTAGAATTCGACTTCCACGTAATTCTAGAGATCTTTTACATGCCGCAAATCTGTGGCATGGGGCAGACGGCTTTACTTCCCCTCGGAAGGAAGGCGTGCTGAGGATTTTTTCGCCCTTAAAAATCCGACGGTTTTGGCCGGGTTCGAACCAGCGAACTTGGGTACCAAAGGCCAGCACGCTATCTCTAGACCACCGAAGCCGATGGGATAATCATATTGACCAATTAATTTCCAGATTGAATTCTGCGTGTTGTGCAGTAAGAGCTATAAAAGCAATGTTGTGAAGGAAAGCTTGAAGAATGCTATATACTTCTTATGTACATTGTATCATATCCTATGGCATAATTTTTTGGGGTAACACCCCTAACAGTATTAAAATATCAAGAAGAAGAAGAAGAGGATGAGGAAGAAGAAGAAGAAGAAGAAGAAGAAGAGGAAGAAGAAGAAGAAGACAAAGAGGAGGAAGAAGAGGAAGAAGGAGGAGGAGAAGAAGAAGAAAGAGAAGGAGAAGAAGAAAACAAAGGAGGAGGAGGAGGAGGAGGAGGAGGAGAAGGGGGAGGAGAAGGAGAAGATGAAGGAGAAGGAGAAGATGAAGGAGAAGCAGAAGATGAAGGAGAAGAAGGAGGAGGATGTGGAGAGGAAGGAGGAGGAGGATGAGGATGAGGAGACAGAGGAGGAGAAGGATGAGAAGGAGAAGAAGATGAAGAAGAAAGAGGAGGAGGAGGAGAAGAAGAAAAGGAGGAGGAGACAGAGGAGGAGGAGAACAAGGATGATGATGATGATGATAATAATAATAATAATAATAATAATAATAATAATAATAATAATAATAATAATAATAATAATATCATATTACAAAAATTTGTGATAATAATAATAATAGTAACTAATTCCAAGAAAATGGATTCATGTAGACAATTTTTTAAAACAATGGAAATTTGACCCTTCTATTCTCAGTTTATGTGAACAACAAACTTTTATTTCTATAGACTTAATTTTGAAGTGAGACACGCCCGCTGTGTTGAATATAAGCTAAAATATAATATGAAATATATATAATACACTCATACACAAATTTATATTTTATTAGATTATAATCCCAGCTACATGTTTCAGCCCAATTGTAGGGCCATCTTCAGGCTGATCTTTGAACAGGCGGAGTGTACAATTGATATTGCTTTCAATTTATGAGATCTTGTATTACAAGAATTGGTTAAAATAATTGTGGAATGTTATATAAAAAAACTTAAGATTAAAATTCAAATGTGGTATTTTATACAATAAGCATTAAAACAGATAAAGTACGTAAAATGAAGTTTTTTATATAGCATAACACAATTATTTCAACCAATTCTTGTAATACGAGATCTCATAAATTGAATGCATTATCTATTGTACACTCCACCTGTTCAAAAATCAGCCTGAAGATGGCCCTACAATTGGGCCAAAATATGTAGCTGGAATTATAATAGAAAGTTGTGTATGACTATTATATATAGTTTACATTGTATATTAGTCCATAGACTTAGAAGTCCATAACCATGACACTAGATCTGCTAATAATTTTCATTTTCCTATTACTAGTTTAACTAACTACAAAAAAGGAGCCCATTATTCAGGAATTAAAATTTTTGTCTTCCTGCTCCAATAAAATGTGTAGCAAATGACATACAAGTTTTTAAATCAGCCTTAAAAAGGTTTCCTCTTTCTAACTCATTTTATTCTATTGAGGAATATTTTAATTCTAATAAATAATATATATTTCAGAGTGCTATGTTTTAATGTTACAATTAATATTTTATTGTGTAATCATTATATCATACTTGTATTCTGTAATTTGACAGCTCTACTTTACCACATACATTGTGTCATCATATTACGACTATTTCCACATCCTTAAGTTGTACCTTTAAATGGATAAATGGAAATTAAATGAATGAAAAAAAAATGGAAGTAAAGAACAAAGTGAATTTACTAAGACATTATCCACATTTAGAGTCCAAATTGGATCTGAAATATAGTTTTTTTTTATTGCTGCATTAGTTTAAGTAATAAAAGTGGAGTATATTAAATAAAGAGCTTTCTAATTTAAACAACTCATTCATTGTTAAGGTGGTCAAATCATGGAGTTTAACATGGATGAATCTACAGGTCAGGTAAGAAATGCGCTCCAAATTTTAGAAGGATGTGAAGTTGATAGGAGGGCACATTAACATTTACATTTGGTAAATTTGTTATGAAATGGAAGCTGAATGGAAATGGCAGGATTTGATATTAGCAGTGTCAAAACCTTAGGATCTGTTACCAGACTTAAGTAGTGGGTCTGTAACAATGATCACATATTTTAATATCATGTTTTCCATCTGGCACTTACACGATTTCTAGCCAAAATTCAGTTCATAATTTAGTAAGCATATTACATGTCCCATTTAGGTCAGCTGTACATGTGTCACGTGCTGTTTAATTCAAAATACTGGGTGCGGTGTTCTTAAACATTAATTCTGGTCTTTAAGTGACAGAGTTCTGACTATTGCTACATTCCCAAAATATGACATTGACACAGCTGTCATCACAAAGTATGAATTAAAAAATTCATCACAATCATTCAAAGAAATATAGAAGTTAGAATTCATATGGTGTAATAGGTCAAATTGTACATATAAATCTAATTTTACTGGTAAGTTAATTAAGAGCCTTGAATACCAAACATTCACTGTGAGTGGTCATATATGTCATGTTAAAACATATATGGGGAGAGAGACTAAGCAAAGTAACCAGTTTTCTTCAGAGTAACAGCAGTTGCTGTGTGACACACACAATAATGGGTATCATATTGTTAATGAGTCCCAACATGTAGTTTAATCTAGAATGATCTGCCTTAATGTATCTGCATGGATCAATTACCTTTCAGGTTACCTATCCAACATCTGGAAAACAGGTTTACTTACAACAAAAATATATTTGATGCATTAATTCAAAGTGAAGTACTTCCTACAAATATTGAAACACTGGCCTTTTAAGAGAATAGGAATCCACCTCTATAAAATGGTAACTGTAAAATACTTGTATTAAGGGTAAACTTTACAAACATGTTTCTTGCCAACAGTATACCTGATGAACAGTTATGCTGGTAGTTTAATATACAATCGCCAAGAAACACACAACTGTGACTCTCATTAATGCCCCTGTGTCATTCCCTGGAGCACTGTCACTCATAACACTATATGTGAACACAACAGTTTTATTGCAGCCTGTTGATAACATGTTGCATAACCAAACTATAGCATTTCCTGCAAACATCAGTCAAGAGCTGAAGTGTGACAGTGAAAGTTATACCAATGAAAGGTCATGATGCCATTCTAAAAACATTAGTTTCTAGGCTTCTTGGAATAATAACAGCAAGTTTATGAAGTCAAGGGTGGTGAAAACAATTGGAGAGTGACTCAGTAGTTTTGAAAACTCAACCACGGCACAGTTCTCTGTCTCCCTGAATGAAGAAAGGGTATTGAAACTGCCACTGGAATAGACTGCTAGAAAAAATTTGGGCTCACAACAGATGAAAAGAGAATGTACACAATATACAGCTTCAGACTTGAATACAGGGAGATGGGGAACAACATGAAGCACACATAATGAAAAAGAGAAGAATTAAGAATTATAGAAAGAAAGCCTCAAGGGAAGAACTAGTCATGCGCCACGTAACGACGTTTCAGTCAACGACCGCCCGCATATACAACAGTGGTCCCATAAGATTATAGTATTATAATATTATAATACCATTTTGTTATAACTGCCTACAGTATTCAGTACAATAACACGCTGTACAAGTTTGTAGCCTAGGAGCAATAGGCTGTGCAATGCTAATTTTGGCTGTTTGCTTTCCATGTCCCCACCATAGAGACTGAAGGAATCATCACAGCAATTGAGAGAGCCAACAACAGCAACAAATGCAGACCTTTTAGAGCAGATACACCAGCAGGATGAAGAGCTTGCTTCCCTAAGAGAAAGGCTCAGATGGCAGGTATAGGAGCTTCACTAACATTTTACAGTGCTACACCAGGAACCTCAGTATCCAGCACCCACTGTACACACATATCATCTTGACAATTAACAACCCTGGTATGTTTATAATAACGCCCCTGTGCTCATTAAGCACCACAGCACAAAAACATAGCAGACTGGAGCTACAGTTCCAGTCTTTCTTTCGTTTGGCACAAGCTGAAGGTGAGTGGTAAGCCTCTCCTCTCACACAAACACACACACACAACACCTTACTTCCACCCATTGGGTGGATCCCAGATCCAGTCTGAAATACAGTGGTGAAAACATAAAATCTCTGTCCCCAGTGGAATTATTTAACAACAGTGTCAGAAACTGAGACTGTACAATGCTGAAGATTTGATGATAGTTGTGAATGAATTTGAAAGCCGTGGAAGGAAGCAAATGAGGTATAATTTAAGGTACTACCCTACCATTGACCTAGATGAACTAATTAAAACCAGAAACAATTTCAGTCAGGATAGTGGATGACCTGGCTGAGATCTGAAGCAGGCAGCTCCTGAATACACATCAGAACCCTGTTGCTTGAACCACCTTTGGTATTGATGTAGCTACCCTCCCCTTTGTCTTGCTCAAAGTGATAAGGTTGTCCCTGTAGCCAATGAACCAGATTGTTTTGGATTCCACATTAAAAGCTACAAGAATGAAACAATGCTCAGAAAGATATCTAAGTTAGATGTATGTATGTAGAAGTGTCTCACCACAGTACTACTTTACATTCAGTATAACAAAGCTTTCGATATCCAACTAACCGATGAATAAAACAACCACACACAAATTATCTAGGATAAGGTGCATGTTACAGTCAACACCAGACACGGACAGCATGCAGAGTCGTCTGGAGGCACAGGAGAGGTTCTGGAAATCAAGACTTAAGCAAATGGAAGCCACACATGAAAGACAGCTGGAAGGTCTTAGGGTACAGCTGGATCAGGTCAAAGGTGAGAACTAAAATCTAACAATTAAAAGAAAGTCACAGTTAGTAGATCAGTGAAGCAGTAGTTTAGTGCATGTGTTGTGTTCACTGCCTGTTAGACTGCTAACAGGTAATTAGTTTTTAATGCACAGCTGTATTCTTCAGATTGCCAATGATAATTTGTCAAGTCATTTAAGGCTTGAAATGATTAACTCAAAATGTGTCACATTTTAAGATCTTATTATCAGAGTTTGAGCTGCGCAACAAAAAGTCAAGAAAACTGTTTTCCATCCCACCAGAAATGCCTAAATGTTTGCTTACCAAAGCCAGTTAAGCCAGAGACTGATTTCTGCTCTGTCTGCAGTGATTTGATCTGACTGACATTGAGATGACTTTCTGATGTACTGTCATAAAAAATGTTTGATTTTTAATGCTTTCTGCTTCTGATATTTAAAACAGAGGTCTCTGTTGTAAGTGCTGTTAAAATTTAATGTACCATAACAACCTCATAATTCTTGCTGGACTGATGCACTTGGCTGGGCAGTAAGAGGTTAAGTTTCAGTCACCAATTGACCCTCTGGAAGCTAAATCAGAGTCACTCTGCAACTGACAGTCTGGCTGTCTTGGTGTTCAGCCCCAATGTTCTCGTTCTGGCACACCAGGCATCGTCTTCATAAACAGAATGTGTCTGTCCAGTGTCTTGCTGTCTTGGTCTTTGTCAAATATATGTATTTAATGTGAGGACAGACATGTTTCTAAATTACACAAGAAACTTCATTGAACACCTTAGAGCGAATACAGACCAATCAGTCAATGCTGTTTAAGGAAATTATCTGTATTGATGTTCAAACTACTATGAAAACACAAATGCTTTGTGTTGCACAATGCAGAGATTCATAATGCTGCAGCTTGTGGTACATTTAGTTACCACTGGGCTTTAAATGGCTAACCTTTATCATCTGGCATTTAAATCCTAATGTTGTTACAGATTGCTGGAGTTATTTGTTTTTAAATGCCCATGCCTGCACCTCTGCAGGACAGTGTTTTCCCTCTCATGTGTGAAGAACTACATTTAACAGGGTACAGACTTCCTGTTTGGCCGATAAAAGTTAAAAATGTGCACAGATTTATCAAGTTGAATAACTATGAATAATTCAAGAAAAGCTCTTACTATCAGTCATGGTAAAAATTCCTACAAGGGCGTTGCTATTGTATATTATATAGCTGTTATACATTAAGTTTAAAAAAATAATCTGCAACAATTCTCACATATCTTACTGACATGTTTGCAGCATCTCATAACAGCAGCCATTACGCAGAGTACGAAAATAACATACAGAAATTAATGTCTCATGCTGTGAGACAAGATGAGATGTTAAAGGCTCAGGCACTACAAATTCTTCGTCTTACTGAACAATACTCAGCAAAAGTGCAACAAACAGACGACGCACATCAGCATGCTGTAGAACTGCAGCCTCAGACAAGAGCAGATCCACATGCAACATTCAGAGAACTTACGGCCAGAATTGACAAAGCTGTTCATGATGGAATACATACAGAGCAACTTACAAAGTCATCAGTTGGAAGGCAGACTAAATCCTCTCATTCTGTTTCACAGACACCAGTTGCAACAAATAACATCCCATCTCCTGCAGATAGCAGTGGGTGCTCCCAGTCTCAGAAACAAAGTTTAGTGGTCACAAACATCACAATGGAGACAATAAATTCTACTGAGAGCCTCAAGGTTGATCCTCAAGAAGAATCAAGCTCTGAGTCTTCAACCCAAACAGTGAACATCAGAACTCAGGCTACTTCAATGTACCAATTCACTGACCAGGAATTGCACACCACTGACAAAGGCAGGAGCCCACAGGGATCTAAGGATTCGGGCTTGGATTCACCCAAGCGGTTCTCTACAACTTCAATCAAGAAGCTTAATGCTTTCCAGAGACTGTCATCAATTAAAACTACACCTGTCATAAGTGGCAGTGAAGTCAGGGCAGATAGTGTGGATGAGATGACAGAAAGTGATGAAGGAGGAAGAGAAGGAAAAGAAGAGACAATATCAGATGAAGCAACACTTGATGAAACTGAGACAGAAATGGACACCGAGACTGAACCTGCAGTCAAATCTGTGCTGAGGTAAGAAATTCCAATATCTGAATCCAACTCAAATTCTATCATTCTGCCTGACTTGTGAACCCACAACCTTTGCCTTACTAAGCTGACATGCCCTGTAACGTGAAATTATTCTCTCATGGTCATAATTGTTGCACTTATTCAAATGATGACCATGTTTAAGAAGCAGTATTGTGAAGAGATTTTTCTCTTGTCCAAAGCATCTAGACCAGCCCTAGGGTCCAACAGTCTTCTTTTCAGTGGGTACTGAGGCCTGTTCACCTGGGAAAAAAATGGCCAAAGCATGAAGGTGACCACTCACCTGCATCTGCTGTTGATGTTAAGAATGCATGGAACTATAGCCCCTTCCATGGTCCTTAATTTAGCAGAGGGACTTTGCCTTCAACATTAATACTCATGGTGCCAGAAAGACGTCAAATAACTTGAAGCACATTTGGCAAGCCTTTTCTTGCCCAGAACAAATTTCAACAATGAGGTAGGCCCTGCCATGTTGTTAGCTGGCCAGTGCAAAGAGGCTTCTGATAAAGAATCAGTTTCTTATATGTAATTCAACTGACATCACAGCTCGTGACCAAGGCTGTAATAACATGCTTTGGTTCCGCCTATTATGAAGTTGTCCCTGTGCTTAATTAAGCACCATGTCATGAAGATGAATGGAGAAAAGCACTATAGCTCTAAGCATACTAAATCCCAACATTAGAGAGTGATGGGTGCTCAGCTTCATGCCCTAGCTACTGTACGCTAAGGGAGACAGCCATTGGTAACAGTTAGACTGAATGCTGGAAAAATGTTAACTTACAAAAAACACATAAAAGAGCTTTAGAGGTAGCAGATTGGTTAAAAAGGATGTGAGTGTGAAGGAATAATGAATGCTATTCACCTGGTGCATATGTGATACAAATATAATGGTAAGACAGTAATGTGTGCAGTATGGAGAATGCTCTGCAGCAGAACCCTCGGATATTGAGAGCGCTGAAAGATGACTTGCGAGAACTCCATGCCCGCAGACTGCGAGAAATTGGGGTTGATCCAGAGTGGAAAGGGATACCAGCAGCTACTTTCCAACAGAAGATGGCAACTCTGAAGCATCATCAGACTATCACAGCAAAGGTAATATATCATTTAAAAAAATATGTAGTGTAAATGCAGCTTCCTGATATGTTTAAATGGGTGAATAATTTTAGAACAGGATTAACACTACATAGTCTGAGATGACAGAATCCTTAAATAAATGATAACTGAATACATGAAACAATGACATAAGATGTTATAAACCAATGCCAAAGACTGCATTTCATTAGAAATTCCAACTATGGGAATTTAACAGATGAAAAATTACAATGGCACTTCCCAACTTTCAGTCTAATGTGTAAATAATACTGCTGTCCCATACCATGTACATTTAACATTCAATAAAACTCAAGTTATCTTTCCCATACTTCTAAATCCAGGTTTCAAATTCTGAGAGTACAAACTCTGATGCAGAAGTAGCATGCCATTATGTGGCTGACTGTCCCTTACTTAGAAATTGAATGTTTCAATTAAGATTAAAAGGCATGGTTAAATCTTACTGTGCAGGACAGACTTTCAGTTCTCTTATCCCTTTGCTTACAAATGTATGAAATTATATGAAGTCTGTATAACTGCCAATGCAAATGACACCTACATATTCAACACATACAAATTACTGCAAACAATTCATCTTGTCTTAACAAACATAAGGTACCCTGTAATAATTGGTTACAAAACAAAATAATATGAAAAACAGAGGCAAACCATAGACAACTGAAGTGTGAACAGGTAATAACTAACCAGAAACGTTAATTCAGATTGGTTACCCTGTATTCTGTCAAAGTTAATACTTTTTCTCTCGCAGAGACATAAATCCTTCTTCAAGATCAAGCAGCATTTGTCTGATGAATTAGATAGGCATCTGTCAAGTAATGAGACCAACATATGGCGAGGGAAGGAAGAGAAAGATCAACAAAGGGACAGTACTCAACACAGCAAGGTGGCTAGGAAAGGGAGGACAAAGGCCCTCAGTGTGCTTAAACACTCAAAAGGTAAGGTACAATTGGGAGGATGAACACTGCAATGAAGTTTTACAAAATTAAGTGGCACTGCATTTAACCTTGTGTTTCTGATATTGTCAGCTAAAATTCTACATACTTAGGATAAAGCTTTTTCAACACAAATGATAAAGTAACTTGGAATTGCATATTATTTGTCTATTTATTTATAATTTGTATTAACCCTTCAGTGCTGGCCTGGGTACACTACCTGGGCCTTTAATTCCTTACATGCTGTCAGCCTCTGTGGACTGTAAACTGAAATGCCTCTTTCCTGGTCAGTATTTGGAATTTAAACCCCAAAGTCATTGAATGGTTAAGACATTGCCATATCTTGTAGCATGTGGCATAAAATTATAGAATTCTGTCACCAATTAGTTCAAAAGGGTTTTCAGGAAAGTAGTCATGACTGAATTTTTAAGTTACCTTCCCAGCATGTGCCTGGACAAATGAGAAACGCCATGAGAACCAGTCGGGATAATCAGTGACTGACTGAGATTCACACCAGGCACTCCATGAATACCAGTCTAAGTTGATTTCTAAATAAGTACAGAGGAATTCTAATTATGTGTTACTCACTGGGCACATGTGTGAAAAAAGAAAACAAGAAATTATAACAATATAGCACTAAGCTACTTGGGCTTTATTAAGCAAAAGTTAAATAAAAATGAGGTGTGTCAATCAATACACAGCCAATCTCTTTATATACGTGTATATTTTATTATATGTCACCTGGACTACATGTTTCGACCTCTCTATATTTTAGGCCATCATCAGGTCCCTCGATTATTTGTTTTGCTCACTTGCAATGCTGGTTTGTGATATGGCTAATTTTACCTAGTAACAAGACTCGTTAATATGGTACTGGTTTTAACATTTTTCATAACAATATATATTCATACCAATGTTTTGGGTTCTTATTTGCCTAAGTTTTGTTGCTCTAAAATTGTCTTTACAGAGCAACAAAACTTAGGCAAATAAGAACCCAAAACATTGGTATGAATATATATTGTTACGAAAAATGTTAAAACCAGTACCATATTAACGAGTTTTGTTACTAAGTAAAATTAGCCATATCACAAACTGGCATTGCAAGTGAGCAAAACAAATAATCGAGGGACCTGATGATGGCCTAAAATATAGAGAGGTCGAAACATGTAGTCCAGGTGACATATAGTAAAATATACACGTATATAAAGAGATTGGCTGTGTATTGACTGCATCCTACAAAACTTCCTAGAGCATTTGAAAAACACAGCGGGGATGAACAGACTAAAGACGTGTGTCAGGCGGACACTGATTCTTCTCCTCCAAGTGATCTGATTTACTTGACAATGCAGGTTCTGCTAGTGTTGCCATGATCCAGTGTGCCTGATGTTTACAGGATGGTTCCTATTGTATGTAGTTCATACATGTGTTACAAGATTACAAAACCATGCACACTATGTTATTTTCAACACTTTCTGCTTCGTATAATAGGCACAGGATTTCTTGTTAGTGTTACTCAGTTTTGACAAGCAGCCTGCCAATTCTAGCACAAGCTGTAACATGAGGCTTTGCAAGAAGAGAATTCCAGTGCATGTTGTACTTTGTCTTGTAATCTACTGCTTATTTACTTCCATTTTACAAAACAGGAAAGTTGTCTACCAGTTCTGTACAAGGTTCACCAAAGGGCACCAATCAGGACAAAGCTGATGGTTCTGTCCACCATGAGACTTCACTTACACTCAAAGAACACACCCAGAATATTGACAATATCATGAACGTGGACAAAGACACAAAGTTGGTCAGATCTAACGAAATGTCAGGAACCTTAACAACAGTCACAAAAATGAATGCCAGGTATGTAGGAAGTACAAGTTGTATCACTTTTACAGCACATGGGTCTACCCAGAAAATCAGTATATGGGAGAAATGCAACTGTGAGCAACTTCTGAATCATAAAACACATATTAAAATGCCTTGCAACTGGAACTGTGTGTTTTGAGGATTTAAGGTTAATACTTTGGTCATCACACCACATTGTTTCCTATGCCTATGGCTGCCCTTTTGTTATTTTCCATCTTCCTATAAAATGTTTCTAATAGAAGCTCCACACTTTTCAAATCTCTATTACTATATGACTGTCTAAAAACCCCTACCCCAGTGATTCATATGACCATCATGCCAACATTATGGATACAGGTCTGGCCAAGCTAAAAAGCAATAATAAAGTGGAGAATTCTCCAGTGACATCATGTTAATCTGAGGTCTATTGGTCAAACAGTATTTCTAATGGGAATAAATCAGATGGACAGTTAGTTACTGATACAGTCCCTTCTTTGGAACACTAACAAAATGCATGACTATAAATGAGGCAATGCATTGTGTAGTTTCTCGCATAGATTTTGATTCATAGTATGGAAATGGCTGCTGTGTTCTCAGATCTGAACAAACCACCGCACCACATGTTACAGTCGTCACTTCAACACCCTTCAAGAATGGTTCCACAGGCAGTACTGCCATTTTTGCAGGAAGAAGGATTTTAAAAGGGTAAAACTATTATGGCTATTTTCAGTAAGCTCTACTAGAAATTTAAGGTCCATTTTTCTATGTCTGTCTGAGCATGGTTAAATCTGCTGGTATTTTATATTTATGGCTATATTCATTCAACTGACACAGTTGCAAATGAAACAACATTGTTAAGAAACCACGAGATTTGGGTCCTCATAGGAGTAAAAATTAAGATTACAGTTTTGTGGTTTTGAAACTGTGTAGTTTGATAAACAAGTACCAACATTTCAGAATAACTGGTTACCTCCATAAACAGGGTAATAATATATAATATAATATTTACTGAAATAGTTCTTTCAGTGCTTGGGACTACCAACCGTTAAACACTAATCATCAGGCTAAAAGAGTCTACACCAAAGATGGGGGCAGCAGGTTCCTGTGAACATTGCTACTTATGAGTATCCACAATATTATAAGTGTGACATGCCAGAATTCCAACTTCCAACCTAATAATAAACAGTATTTAACAATATGTACAAAGTGGACACTCCTACCAGTCTGGAACTTGAGTGCAGATTGATGGAATAAACAGACAGCTGCTAGAAATGTATTTTCAAATATAACAGTTCCTTTCCAAGTCCTTCCCTATTCACAAAATCATCATCTGTTTCATATTTTATTCAGTGCTATATAACACAATCCTGTACTCTGATCCAGCATTAATAAGTCTCACCATTTCTGAAAATGGCAGATTGGTAGCAATGATGGAGTAGTTTTCCAGCTCTGTTTGAATGGTATACAACCCTCCTCAGTTGAAGTTTACCCATTTCTCTGTGATTACTGCAGTTATATACTCCCATTCTTTATCAAAGATGTCAAAAAGCCAGTATAAAATCCGCTGACTAGTGAATGGTCTAAAGGTAGCATGCTGTATATTATAAAGAAATAATGTATGAATACAGATCAAACATGCTCTGCTTCGGAAGAGCAGTTACAGACGATTTGACAAGCAATAAAAATAACTTAATACTGTCTCTTGTATCTTAAAGATATGGTAGGCCTAGGGCCAGAAATCTAGCTCAGTTCAGGTCCCAAACTTCCTGGATAAGAGATACACATACCTGTACTGCACTTCAGAATGCCACCTTAAAAAATTTAACAGTGGTAGCCTACATGACCTATCATCTCTCATACACTTGAATATTATTAAATCAATCTGAAGCAAAAGAATATGAACTGGTCCATCTCTCATTATTCTAATATCTGTACTCTTAGCAGTACATTACAGGCCTTAAAAGCTCTCATACTTAATGCCACTCAGTATAATATGGGACAGTGTTTTTGCAAATGAGGTTACCAAGCTATGGTAGCCATATACTGAAGATGAGTTCTTTCATTTTGAACATATTCAAAGTTTACACTGTACCAGCTTCACTGTGTAGATTGTCTTGTGACGGGTCCATATCCTTTTCCAAAGCGACTTCTCCAGAAAGTGTGATCCAGTGCTTATTCTTTCAAATTTCAATATTTTCTCTTGTCCTTAATGTCATCCAGTAGATGCTTACATCTTCCTCTTCCTATCATTTCTTATATCTTTCCCACAATAACATGTTTTATAAGGCAGTTCCTATGTAAGATGTGACCACTCCAGTTAGCCTTCCATTGTTTTATTGTATTTAGGATGTTCCTTTCATCCTCAATTCTATGTACTATTTCATTTTTCACGTAGTCAGTTCAACTGATCTCCATCCTTCTAGCACCACATTTCAAAACTTTCAAGGTGTTCTTGATCTATTTTCCGAAATGTTCCAGTTTCAGCTCCATACAACTGTAGCATTTCATTGGTTTCTTTTAAATTAACAATACTTAAATAAATAATTTCAAATGTAAACAACATTCTTTAATGCACAGACATGGAACATATACAGTACACATACATGTTGTAACAAGATTTTACACACTTTCCCTGAGGATAGTCACAGTTGACTGCAACATGTCAGGCGGGTTATGTGAATAAATGCAATGTTGTGAAAATAAAATGTGTGTAAAATGGGTAGTATTAATTTTAATATTGATAAGATTTTTTGCAATAAAGGAATTCTGTTGCTTTTAAGTTTCAATTTGAACTGTTCAATACATTTAAAAATTTGCAAATAAGTAGTGCAGTCAAGTCCATCATACATGAGAGATTGGTCGCTCACTCAGTCTACCATTATGTGTGATTTCAGGCTTCTGCTGTGAAGTAGATGAGATCAGCGCTCATATGGGTTATTATGCAGCGAGTTGTGGTAATTTTTTAGCGATGTTTCAGGACAACCAATCAATCCTATCTTCAAGGGTCAAGAATCCAAGAAATTCTTTGTGGATTCTTGACCCTTCTTGAATTTCTTGACCCTTGAAGATGGGACAGATAGGTCGTCCCGCAACGTCAGTAAGGAATTACCACTCGATGCTATGTATTTTATCCAGAAAAGAACAGATCCATTCAACCATTAGTTTTAATGCTATCCTGATTAATGAAGATTCTTGTGTATGGACTCACTGCATTAGTCTTTGCGTTTGTACATGCTGGGTCATACAAAATATCAATACTATTGTTCCACAGGGGTAAGAGTTCCAGTGTATCAGAATTAGTACATGGTAATAACAGTGTGAAAACTCCTTCCATCTCACATGCAGAAGATGATAATATGACGGAAGAAGAGGAAGAATCCGATGATGTGAGTGATAGAGATGGGATGGAACAAGCCCTCGCATATAAATCTAGTCAGCCATTACATCACTCCCAAGATCTGTATCCACATCAAGACAAACAACCAAATTCATCCTCAGATGTGAGTCGGTTATGTTACTATTGCGTAGTTATTGTCATGAAGGCATCACTTATTCAGGAATTCAGCAGTAAGAATTACATTTATGTAACAGAACACAACATTTTGTCCATTTCAGTCAGAACAATAACTAGTGCCAAGGAGCTGTTAGCTGTGCCTCATTGATGTGCCAACCAGTATGATACCCTTTATGACACACGGTACAAAGATAAACTAGCCTCTCTGCTTATGAACCACATCATGAAGGCTTCCACATATGGTGTGACTCCACATATTAGGTTCTAGAGCTGACTGGTCAGCCTCATGCTTCAGCCAGCTTACCCTTGGAACAGTAACCCTGGTGCCCACTGGATAAAGTTTGGGTCGGCTACTGAGTTGTTTTGAATGAGACAGTGAAAAGAAGAACTCTAGTTTCTGCTTGCAAATGTATTCCAGTGATTGACACTGGATAAATCATTATACTGTCTAAACTGCTATGACTTATTCAGAATGTATTAATTTTCTGGCATGTTTGCATAGTCATGGGAAGTTCAGTCATGTCTGTCCACCTGTCTGCATGTATCAGTGCAGGTCCCACTGGACAGCTTTGCACAAAATATGATTGGGGCATTTTGAAAATGTCAAGAAATCCAAATTTGGTTAAAATCAGGCAAAATTATGAAGACCTAAGAATATTTTATTGTTGCCAGTGACATTAAATCGCCATTGAATTGCTCTCTTCACCTGAAATGGTATGACTGTTTGGACAGAGTAGGATGTACAAACGCTATGCAAATGCACCACAATGTTAATGTTATATGTATACTGCCCGTCTTGTTTACCAGGTGTAAACTTCAGTGAGATACTATCAACTGTACAATTGATACTATCACACTGAACAGCCATCTTGACTTATATTGACATAAAGCAAGTAAAATGTATATTAACTTCAAAATGTTGCAAATCTAATACCCTGAAGCAACAACCTTTATGCTGCAATATGGCCTTTATCCTTATGGGTGTTAATTTAGAAACATGTATTTTCCAAGCTTTTCAGACTTAGTAGGTACACACACCCAATCAATCTGAAGCATACCTTGCTCTTTTGTATGCCACCTGTAGAATTCAAGAACTGTTACACATAGTGGCAGTGATATCCCACACCACTTGATCAGAAACCATGGTCCATGGAGCTCTTGGATGCTGTGGATATCTAATCTAATGATAAGTTTTCATTTTATGTAATTCTTTGATAAGTTCTATTACGTTCTTAAGAAAAATTGAAAGTTGCTTTAGTTGTGCGATTCAGTGAACTGGCATGGCCACTAGTGAACTGTATCTATGAGACACCTGTAGTGTAATGGTTCAAAAGGATAACTGAAAGAAATCCTTCACTTCAAACCAATTAATTCAGTTCAAGTATGCTATGCTTCATTGTTTTCAGTTGGAGTTTTCTTTGATTTTAGATTAACATAAAAATGCTTCACCACATTCAGTTTTTAACATATGTATTTCATTGGTCCTGGGATCCACCAAGTCTTACCAAAATCAAAAGGCCTCCACAGCAAACTTTGGAAAACCCTGCCCTACCCTATATCATCAATGTTGGTCATGACAGGGATAGTAAAAATGCCATCCACAAATGCCCATAGTATCTTCTTAATCCAAGGCAGGAATTTTATGTGTTTATCCATTTTATACTTGCTTTCTTTTGATAATAGTTTGACATGTTCAACAGCTGCAGGCCTAGATGAACAGGTTTATCATTCCTGTAAAAAGCATGGAAACATATTAAGTATTAATGTTAAATTTAAAATTTTCACTTCTTGTTTTTCTGTCCACTACTCCATGTGATAAAGCATAGGCAGCATCTTTTATTAACAGCTGATTCATACTTCCCATCTTCAGAACTATGTAGATGAACATGACCAGTGAGCATCATACTCCATTCACTTTTATCCTCAAGGAAAGAACCCCGAGGATCTACTAGATAAGACACTGGATGGTCACCAGAATTATTCTGAATTTATCTATATCTATATTGAAAACATAAGTAATACTGCACAGTTCATAGCCCATAACTCTAATTTAAACACTCCTAACAGATTTCAAGAGTTGATTGTGACTCCTCAATATTACAATTACTCATGCAAACAGAATATTCAATTGTCTTTCTGCTGGAGATTCTGTACTCTGACTTCTAGAACAGTTCTAAATCATTGCCAGCCTGCATCCCACCAGTAATCTTGTTCAAAAATCTTCAGTCTACGATGTGTATTTTCAGTTATGTATATTTTCGTATGGAACTAAGTATTAAAGGTTGAATACATTATGAAGACGTCGTGTTCCCTTCAGCTGACCAGCAAGTCTTGCTAGTATGATGCCTACAGTTTCTTGAGAAAAACTACTCTAGAACATTACAGTCCCTGCAGTGTGATATATCCATATGTAATGATAATGTTTATGTGCCTTTAGACATAACAATGTATCTGCTGATATTATCTGACTTTATCAAGGGACACACTCAAAATTTGCTGGTAATTTTGCCTAAGAACAAGAACTAAGTTAATCTTTTTTCAGGCTGCTACACGAGATTTCTCATCTAACAAAGAGTCCCCAAAAGGAAACAAGAGTGCTCTCAAGACACGACCATCATCATCACTAAGCAGTATTACAAAGAAGAGAGTTCTATTTTTAGACCAGGAAAATGAACTGGCTTCCCATCAGGTACAAGGGACTGATAACAGCCAGACAAGCAGCTTGGCATGGAATGCATCCAGAAGAGTGGCCACCTCAGGAGTTTCACAGAGTGTCGAAACCCTGGCAGTAGACCCTCTGTCATCCTGGGACTGTTCACCATTGACAAGCCCAAACAAATCCACTGACCTGAAAACTCAAGGCAGTGCCAAGAACTCTGATTCTGACAGTGACTGGGATCTGTCCAGGTAAACTCATGCTTGACTACTTCCAATAACTCATCACTCTTGAATGTACCATCAGGAATTTGATCTTGTCTGAGATTTGGAAGAAAACCATCAAACTCTTTAATTGTATGGTTTGTTTTCATCAGAAAAAAATAGTTAAAAGGCTTGGATCACATGCTGCCCTATTTCAGCCATCCAGCCTCATTCCTTGTTCTGATGCCTAATGTAGAAACACTGGGTCTAAAAATGTGTAACAATGAAGTTTTCTTAACCCTACTTTAGCCATCCTCCCAGAACCCTTTAAATAATTTTTCATGGAAGCTGTTATGAAGACTGTGCCACTGTAGGTCATTATCAACCATACTAACATAGGGACCACTGGCATTAAGGTGGCAATGACAAATTAATCCTATTGCATCTTTACAGTTTGCCAATCAGTATGGCACACACTGCGCCTACTGGCAGCTATCAACAGATTAATCTGAGCACCAAGCAGAGTGACAAGATTGCTCAGATATCCAAGAACATCCAGAAGCAAGTAAGGCAATAACACCACATTTCAGTCTAGCTGTAAAATGGCATGCATGTGCCCATCAATTTAAAATTACACTCCTAACAAGCACATAAAAAAGTATTTATGCTACACATCAATTTGTGATCATGGTCATGAGTTATCCTTTCTATAATAAATGCATACAGACTGAATGTGTATGAGAAAAAAGTATGGCAAATGTTTGGACCTAACAGACTTGTGATAGGTGACAGAAATTTAGTAATGAGAATCTCCAGAATTGGTACTTTTCACCTAATATGAGGTTTCTTAACATGTATTGGCTGTGTGCTGCATTACTGTAATAGTGTAAGTGCATAATACAGCTGGTTCAGTCAATGAAGCATTTCTGCAATATCAGTACCATTACAATCCAGCCACCAGCCCCACAGTACCAGGGCATTATGAGTGTCATATTCCTCGATAAATAAAGGTAAAATCAAGGATAGGATGGGCAGGATGTATAGCACACATGGGAGAATGAGAAATAAATATACAAATACTAAATTTCTATTACAAAACTTCAAGGAATGAGACTGCTTACTGTAGATATTGTACGAAAATGCTGTTAACAAAAGAAGTATTATGTAAGGGCATGGACTGTATACATCTGTATAGAGCACAGACCAGTTTTGTAAACAGAGCATTGAACATCTCAGTTCCACAAAAGTGAAAAATTTATTGTGCAGCCAAATAACTTGACATACAACTTGCAAGACACACATCAGTCAATGTTTGATATATAGGTATACAACAGAGTGTGGCACAGCTGGTCTGTCTTCATTCTCAAAATTTTTCCAAACTCTCACTTGAAACTCAAAAATCCATTCTCATGTATGCCTACAAACAACTGCTTCAAGAAGAAGAGACTGTAGAGTGGAGATACGACAATTTTCAGTTCCAACATGCAGCTTTCTGTTTCAGTTGAGTATAAACAGATCGAAGCCACCAGCAGGAAGTGTGGAGGCCATGTTTCATGCTGCCGGGAGTGAGAAGAGTTTCCGCTATCAGGGCACAAATAACAGCTCTGCAGCTGACAGTAACCATGAAAACAACATGAACCTCAACAACACCACATCTGCACCAGTCCCAAAACCTCGCTCCAAACAGCCTACCACAGGAACAAAGGAAACATCTGAAAAACATTCTCTTTCTGACTGGGATTTACAAGACTTCGATGATTAATAAAACATGCATGAGTGTGTGTATGCCACACATTATATTCCATACTTCCTGTACAAAAATATGTGACCAATAGGCAGGAAATGCTATCTTTTGCAATATGCCATTAATGTGAGTTTTTTATGCAGCAAAAGATTAGGCAACACATACAAAGAAATTACAAACTGACAACAAAGCAATACATGTACACCAAGTTAACTATAAATACACAGGACATATAGCTTGTTCTGCTAGGCACAGACGTAGTTATGACATCCTTACTTTATCAGTAGCATTCTCAGGTGAAAGTCATGAAAAACACTATTTTGTTTAAATGGGCTGTCTTTCAAGATGTGATATGTTGTTGCTTGAATGATCGGTACCTACAGTTCACAGAAATCTATCAAATTTCACATGGTGTAACATCCTAGAAGAAGAGTAACTTTCAGTCTGAAGTTGCTGTAATCACACTGTTACTTACAATGAATTTTAAAAGCAGCATGTTTATACTAATTATCATTCATTCACTCTTCTTTGTTCAAATGTCAGCTTGAAAAATGTTGACTGTGATATACAATTGTCAGGCTTGTTCCAGTAAAGTTAAACATCATCTCTTCAGTTCCACATGTTGTTTTTAATGTGATGGAAATATGAGGGTGAGTCAATAATTATCCACACTGTATGTTTCATATTTAGAAAAACAAGGGCAGAGATCTTACAACTACATAATTTTTCAACACAGTCCCCTTGCTTTACAATGCACTCTGTCCATCACCGCACAATCTGCTTTATGACCTCAGAATAAAAAGTTATGGGCTGACAGACAAGCCTCGCATGTACCGTTACATCCAGTTGCTGGTCCGTGGTAAACCGACGGCCTCTTGAGGCTTGTTTAAATGGATCAAACAGGTGAGCCTGAAGGTGTAAGGTCAAGACTATACAGGGGATGCTCCAATACCTCAAAGTTTATTTTCTTAAGGTCTTCAACAGTGTGGGCTGTGTCTGCATCAGAAATGGATGTGGACTGGCGTCCAGTTCCTTCCCCATGCTTAACGCTTGTGCGACCATTTTTGAACCTCTCGCTCCATTAACAGACAATCTGTTGTGACATGACACTGTTCCCATACTGCACTGACATCATTCTATGCATTTTGACACCTGGTACACCTTCAGCCCACAAAAATGGATCACTGCCCTCTGCTCTTCTTTGGTACAAATAAAATTGGGAGTGTCCATGTTTATGACAAAAAACTCATGACAGAAATGGACTATCAAGGTCACACCTGCACCACAATGGCAGGAGAGGAGTAGACCATGTGTGTTTTGTCATGCTCAACCAGCAGTGTAGCCAACTGCAAAACATGTACCTACAGTGCAGATAATTTCTGACTCACCTAAGTAAAAAACAGTGAACTTCCATGCAATATTCCTTTCAAGCAGGAGTTCATAAGCAAAAATGTGTTGTAGCCATATCCATGCAGAAAATTTGTCAATACACTGAGATAAAATTTTGACCTGGATGTTTCAAAATGCCATATACATGAGATTTGAAGTCTTCATGACACCTTGCAATGAAGTCTTGGTGCAAAGATGTAGTATCCAGCCCTTTAGAGGCAGAAGCAATCACAGCCAACACCGGATGCTAACAACATTTTGAAACAGGTGATCATCAAAGACTTCAGTGAATACATACAATGTGAAATGTCGGTATCAAGTTCGTACAGTCTGCAGAAAATATTTTTGAGGCTGGAACAAAGCTTGGCAACACCTTACACTGGTTACTTCTTACAATACAAAGTGGGTTCTGTGCACTTCAATCTTCTAGCCACTTCGTGCAGTTCAGTTTGGAATGACAGATTGCCACTGAAATGTATGAACAAATATCAATTTAGCTCCACTGCCTGCATAGGGATAATTCAAGATTCAAGGCATTTACAGCAAACTTACAGAAATTCCTCAGCTCTTTCTGCAGTTCTCAGACACCTTGATAGACAGAAGAGGCTGGAACAGGTTACCCAGATCCACAACACTGTATGCACTGTGACGAAGAGTTCGCTCTGCTTGCTCTCGCAGCTTGTCATAAGCCTTTTCCACCTCTAAGCTGTTTGGACCTGGTGGCAGGGCAAGAAATATCTTTTGATCATGGGGGCCCATCATTACACAAATAAGCAGTGGAATGTTACCATTCTACAGGAAAGAAACAGGAATTGTGTATGTGTAATTTACTTAGCTATGCTATCAATATCGGACACTATACAGAAATTAATGATTGGATGATAGTAGTGAATTGGAAAGACATGGAAGGAAGTGGCTGCAGCCTACGTTAACCTTTAAGAACCGTGCGTCCTATATATAGGACGGGCATACCACTACCCTCCAGATGTTGCGTATTTTTTTTCAACAAATATAAGTACTGAGTATTTTAAACATGCTGCACACTCTCCATTTTTCTCTTCAAAATGCCGCTTATTTCATAATTCTGCCTTTTTTGGTTCCTGTATTATTCACATTTTACATACAGGGTGTGCTAAAATTTAAATGTAAAACTCCGGTGCCAAAAGGTTAAGATAGTATCTTGCCACATGACAGGAAGGACTGAGGAAAACCACAAAAAGCATCAAAATAATCAGCCTCCCAGATCAGATTCAAACCAAGTATCTTCCAAATACAGGTCACATGTGTAACCACTCAAGCCAGTTTATTTAGTCAGTAGGAATTACAGCTTTCATCCTTAGAACATTTACATGCTTATGACCACATGTCTGCCATATCAATCAGTAATTCCACCCACACACACACACACACACACACACATACATTCATAATCCACAACCATGTCCATTTTCTACAGTCAGTCTGTTGTAACCTTGATATCACAGGATTCAGATATGCTGAAGATTTTCAAGTCATACAATAGTGCAAGTCTGTAAATAAATGTATTCATAAACATAACCTTCCCCAAGTTGTAAAAATTTTTAAAAATTCTTAATTCTTTTCATTTTTCAGCCAAAATTTCATGTTTTTACAATAATATCACATACATACAGTAAAAATCTACCTCTTGCCATTTAGTATCATTCACAAGAACTAAAATAAGAGTAGTTTAAATGAATGGCAGATAGCAGAATGTACGAGGGCTGCTCAAAAAGTATCCGACCTTTGGCCGGGAAAAATACATTTACACGCCTGAGGGCTGCAACCCTAATCCCCTTTGAAGTAGTCTCATTGTGACTGAACACACTTCTCCCAGCGGTTCCGCCATTGTTCGAAGCAATTCTGAAATGCCCCTTTGCGAATGGAGTACAGCTTGGCCATCGTGTTCCATATAATGTCGTCTCATGACTCAAATCGAGTCCCTTTCAGCCATGTTTTCGGGTGGGAGAACAGCCAAAAATCGCAAGGAGCAATGTCGGCAGAGCAGGGGGCCTGTCGAACCACAAGAATGTTGTGTTTGGCCAAGAAAGTTTTGAATCAGTTGCGAGGAATGAGCTGGTGCTTTGTCATGATGCAGCTGCCACGTTTCGCGGACACTCTCCGCATGGACAAATCATCCGTCAGAATGGAATGTACAGAGCCAATGCTTATCCCCACCTCCTCCGCAAGTTCTCGGACGGTGACACGATGGTCCTGCATGACCAAAGTCCGCACTTGGTCAATGAGCTCATCATTTCAGCTTGTTGAGGGCCTACTGGAACGAGCGTCGCTATCCACCGATGTGCGGCCATCTTTGAATTGGTTTACCACTCCTTAATTTGTGTGATGCCCATGGCATCATCGCCGAAAACCCGCTGAATCTTCCGAATGGTTTCCACTTGGCTATCGCCAAGCTTCTGGCAAAATTTGATGCAATGGCGCTGCTCGAGTCGTTCCGTCATTTTCGCAGAAAGTAACAATGCGATGCACGCTGCATATACACTTTCACTCACACGCTGGCTGCACGCGACTGACGCTGTCTGCTGGCGGGAAAACAAAACACGTATGTGCGTGAAGGTCCCCTCCATCTTCCTACCACAGCACACCTGTGCTTCATTAGTTTTCGCGGAAAAAAAATCACATCGGATACTTTTTGAACAGGCCACGTATTTTACATAACATAAAAAGGCAGGAAGGCAATTGTGGAATATGTCAGATACAACATGCAAGAGAAAACTGAACGTGGAAACAGGAAGGTTTAAATTATGAATATTAATACAGCGAGAAAAAAAAACTACAAACACCTAAATGTACAAGGTGGCAGATTATAAAGGTAATGTAAATCATTTGCAGTCTAATTTCCTGAAAAATAAACAATTTTCAGTCCAACACAGTTGTCACTTGTCAATACAGTTGACAGCCATATTCAGGCTACAAGTAATTCAAAGTAATATACAACATATAAAAAGGTATACTGTCAGTTAAAATCAGGGTTCATAAAGTTCAATTTCACCCAAATTATTACTTCAATATCCATAGACCTTCATATGTACCAGTGGTCAATGTAACAAATAAAACACGTATATGGTAGACGTGCAGTCAAAACACACCTATCTTATTTATTAGCTAAAGGTGGTACACAAGCTAACAACTACATGTTTCGGCCTGTATATCGGCCATCATCAGGTTGTACTTCTTACTATAAAGTAACTATACAATATTCACAGTGTCTGTTATTCATGACAAGATCTCATTCACCATAGCAGTAACATGCCCCTGGGTTGCTGGTTGACCAGCAACCCAGAGGCACTAGTTTTTGCATTACTTTGCACATTGCCACCCACAGCAGTATAGTTATACTATACTATTTTATACATTGTAAACTACTGGATTAACTTGAGTGCATGTTACTGTTAAGGTGAACGAGATCTCGTCATCAATAACAGACACTGTGAATATCGTATAGTTACTTTATAGTAAGAAGTACAACCTGATGATGGCCGATATAGAGGCCGAAACATGTAGTTGTTAGCTTGCGTACCACCATTAGCTAACAAATAAGATAGTTGTGTTTTGACTGCACGTCTACCATATATATGATTTGATTAACACAATGGGGATGTCTCACCTCAAAGTAACAAATAAACATCCTTTAAATCATAAATTCCATGAACCTAGTGACCTCACTGCTTTTGTAAAAAGTTAATTCCAGTTTTAATTTTAACATATTTTAACTATGAACTACCAAAAAGACGTACACTTACACCGAGCGATTCTACTAAGAATATCGTACTTCTTTTGTGACAAGATTATCTCAATCTTGATTTTGAACAGCAATACACTTTATTACGTATTTTGTAAATTAATTTATAATTACTTTTTTGCCTGTAGATGGCCTATAGTTAGCCAAACTATGTAGCAATATCAGTTGTATTAATAAATGAGATAGTTGCGCTTGACTGAAAATTGTTAATAATGACACATGCACAACAGGACGAACAATATATAGCTACTTCCCTTACACTATAAGGAATTACTGCCTTATGGTATGTCCATGCACCTTCCCTTCCCTCCTAGCACCTAATGCTTGATGGAGACAGCAATATATTATCTGTGGCCCAAGAAAAATTGTGCAAAAATTAGTTCTATATAAGGGGACATCTGGCAGTTTAAAATGTGCACGACAAGCTCTGCAATTTAAGTGTCAAAAAGACGTACTTTGCAATTTAAATGTCATGTAGACATATACAACAATAACATCAGCCTGACTGCTCTATTAGCCTTTTTTTATCCACATATAGGGGTGATTTCAGGTTTCCACTGTGAAGAAGATGAGAACTGTGCTCTTCTAGGTTATTACACAGTGAGTAGTGGGAGGCTGTCCCAAAACATTGGTAAGAAATTACCACCATTTGCTGCATAATAACCCAGAAGAGTGCAATTCTCACAAATAGAGGGTTTAAATCATCAATGCATAGGGTTGAATGTGCAGAGGTCATGTAAATTTGGCAACAATATTTTATTGTCCAGGAATTAGCATTCTAAAACCTGCAGTTCTACATTGGCATGTTCCTGGAGGCTTGGAGGAAACAAGGGTATGTATTCCTGACCCTCATTCCTCATCCTATCAAAAAATAATGCTAAATTCATGCAAAATTCTTCACTGCATACTCTGCTACAACCCTATTACATCCACAGAGTGTATCAGTGCCACAGCTTCCATGCTTCATAATGTAACAATCTTGACCCATAACCCTCATACAGTTTTACAAGATTTGATGTGTGGTCCACAAACTATGGATCTTGTGTCCATGTAAATCACGAGGGTTATGTTGGACCACCCCCTGTCAGAGTGGAGCAGTTAGACTTCATACAGTTTCCATAGTTTTCTTTATCACCAATTCCCTGTGACCCCTCCTTCAGTGACATTGTTAAGTAGATCTACCCTAACTAGAAGAAGCCACACTGTGCCCAATTCTGCTGTTCTACTTACGTTTATCAGTCACTTTGGACAAATCAAAGATGTACTGAAAGAAGCTGAGTTGTGTATACAGTTCGCACTCATTGTACTGAAAGAAATCAGAAGCCATGTATAACTGGTGTGCTGTGTGTTAGGCAAGTACAACTAGTATTCAGAAATTAGAGACTGGATCACAAGGATAAGGCCAACACATATAGGTATGTAGCATCGCTTAAACATATTCACCATATTTCCACATAGTTACTAATAAAAACACATTTCACAGAAACATCCAATTCAATATAAAAATTAACAAGCTAGGAAATGCAGATACAATGTAACAGTTCACATGCATATGCTCAGCTGCTGCCTCTGTACATCTTGAGTTACAAGATAACAGCCTAACAAACACCACTTTAATTACAGTGACCCTTATCCAGCATGGTCTACACTATGTATATATGACTGAAAATAATTAAATATATTGAAGAAAAAAATTAGCTAAAAACTAAAAAATTTAAATACGTGCAGACAAACAATGGGCAGTTACTCAATTTCTACAACAGCCAGCAGCATCAAATACCCAAGCACTATGCAAAAAGGTGTAGTGTATGTGTATGTATTTCAAGTAGGGAGGGGGGGGATCCATATAGGTCTGCACTTAACCATACATAACCATTGATACATGACCCAAATTCTGATGGTGACATTCCTGACTGTGATCAGCCTAACACTGTTGTGTATGGTAACTGACATATTATGAGGAAGAACAACCAGCTACATCACATCACATCAAAGGGTGTACAATCGGAGTTGAAAGATGAGGACAATGGAGAGGGTTGCCCGAGACTACAACAAAGATGTAAGTTCTGAGAGTGACGATGATACCTGCACTTCAGGGGCGAAAAACATAGGAGTGCAAAAAACAATAGGCTTCATCCGTTCACTGGTGACAAAACTGGTGACAGACAAAATGCCTTCACCTATTAGACATGACAGTTCTGAACAGCTTCCTCTTCTGGACTGTGTGTATGTGTGTGTGTGTGTGCGCGCGCGCGCGATCAAAACGACTAATGGAGACATCCAAATTTCCCCACATGTATTTCGATTTAAACTGAGACTGTGGTGGATCAACTAGTGATGGGAGGTTTTCAGAATCACAAAACATCTAAATAAACAGGTACATAACAGAAAAGGTTCACTTTATTAAGTTTCCTACAGCATGCTACCTAGTAAACACGCACAGACCAGCATATGGTCATGAAGGATGATAAAGGTTAAACCAAACTGAAATCTGTAAAGGAATTTTGGTAAACTCCCCAATATCAAATTTCAGGAAAATCCATACATCATTTCCTGAAACACACAGACATACAGATATAAGAAACCACCCTCTATTTGCTTGCATCTAAGTTACAAAACAGTGTAAACAAGACATAATTTTTTAAACTTGATAAACCACAGGTGTATACTGACCTCTTTATACATTATAGCTGACTTGCATAAATTACAGTGTGGATAGGCACCTCTCATATCTGTTGGGATTCGGCGTATGCGATTTGTACATCCTGGGTCCTCACATATCAGCCAATTCTATTTTAAAATAAAACATGGCAAATTGCAAAATCATACCTAATCAGCACCAAACTGAGAACTTTTTATTTTCTCTTTGTTGAGAAGGAAGTATATTAAATTATACAGTAGATTGAAACTTTTAAAACCCAGTTTGCTCATCTCCGCACACACCTATGTTTATGACAGAGTTCGTTGATCTTGTGTCATAAAAATGTTAATATTAGTGTCAAATTGCATAATTTGCATGTTTGGAGGTTGATGAAATTTCATGCATTGCCTTGGGCAATAGCAGCCAAGGGTTACCAGTTTGTTTAAAAAGTGTCCTGATGTAAGTGGCCAAGGGTAGCACCTCTGTTTATACAAACAACTCAAAAACATGATCAGCTTCTCAGTTCCAAACCACTGTAAACAGCTCTACTGAAACCAAGTAATACGTATACACTGTTTCTATCCTGAGATTGACTAGGTTAAACAGGATGTGAAACAAAATACAGACAGAATGAATATAAAAAACACAACAGAAATAAAATATTTTGGTGGTATAAACATATAAGCCAGAAAACTCCCAGACAAATAAGAGCACCTCTGTTTCCAAGAACCAAACTGCCAGTTGAATGTCACTAACTTCTTTCTCCTGTCATGCACAGAGCTAAATTTAGAAATACAAAATTCATATGGTCTTTAGTACTGTGTCACTGTACTCCTCTAAGCACAAGTCTGTCTCTTCTATAAATGGGTACTTCCAGTTTTAAAATGGACTGATACTCACCTCATAGTAACGGTGGATGAATTTTTGAGTGACCAACATGAGGGTATTCTGAACACTGGCCAAATACTGGACTGGACTAACAGTGCAATTGGGGTTAGAACATCTCTCCAGCGAAAAGTGTGAAAATTTATCATCCTGAAATAAGACGACATTGTACACCATTCAGAAAACTGATTCAGCTATGCATGGGTTTTGAGTTTTACCTAGGAAGTCAATAAAATGTACAACAAAGTCTCATAACTTATAAACACTGAATCTGCACAAATCTATTACAAAGGAAAAGAATCCACAATGCCAACAAAAAGGAAGTGAACAAAGTTGTATACAGGTGTTATTCAGATAATGGTCAAAGAACACTATAAGAAAGGGACCACTGTTGTATACAGGTGTTATTCAGATAATGGTCAAAGAACACTATAAGAAAGGGACCACTGTTGTATGAGTAAGCCCAGTCCTCCACACAATCATGTGGCCTAACAGAATTTAAGGGAAGTGCTGGTTGGTTCCACAGAATTCCAACAGTACACCAAGTCTTCACTGCTTGTACTAAACAAGGAAAACAGTCCAGCCTGCATAATGAAGAACAGTACAATGCTCCAAGAATGTACCAAGAAATCACAAATAAAAGAGGGTTCACAGGTAACAGTTTTAGACTTTTTAATGAACTACATGTGGTATTTCTCTGTTTCTTTTTTAAATTTTCATAACTATTATTCTGACATGTTCATTGTGTTCCAGTGCAATGAAAATAATTTTGCCACCCACAGGATTATACTGAGATGTCACTGTGAAAACATGAAACTAAAGATACCAGACACTGTGCGTCAAAGTTTTCTTCTGAAACTGTGCACATAAAATATTGATATTACCAGTTTAATAACAATCTGTAATTAAGCATGGAAAACAACTCCGAACATCCACACATGCAACATGAAAAATATGTAAGACTTACAGTTTTCTTCACAGGACTGTCCAAAACAATTTCCGCCTTGCAAGATTCATTCTTGCAAACAAACTTGAACCTGAAATGTACAATAAATATTTCATAACCACAAATTTTGCAACCAGAACTCTTTACATACTTTACTTTGGGCCAAGTTGGAGTTTACTGCTCATGTAAGTGCACACACACACACACACACACTCAGTACATAATATCAGCTACAACATATTCTCAGAATGATTCCATCAGTCTCTGAAAGGCTGGACTTGTTCTAAGATCCTTTGGAGACATACAAAATGTTTCAGGAAGAGGTGCACTAACACTTTGATAGGTCCATACAACAAAGTATTTTAAGTCTCAACCATCTGTTTTACAACTGAGATGTAGTAACTCTTCCACTCCAAAGAGAAATGATTTACACAACATGTAAAATTCAGTTGTTTGGGGATGCAGCAGAAGTGTGTGTCTTGACAGAAAAAAAACAGGGTGAGGGGGGGGGGGGGGGGGGGGG
>Ga0268261_10000324_pt1 | contig 29609 bp, 7 predicted proteins | sample TergutNc150P1_FD_190353 | JGI IMG/M metagenome (GOLD analysis project Ga0268261, IMG submission 190353) | Nasutitermes corniger P1 segment gut microbial community from laboratory colony in Florida, USA - Nc150 P1 (SPAdes) (version 2) | ecosystem: Host-associated > Arthropoda: Insects > Digestive... | reverse complement strand
TGCATGTCGAATGTAATAAAACGTTTTATTCAGTTAACTCAGTTTATAATTGATGTTCATTTTTGCAAAAATATATTTAGGTCGAGCTATTATACACAAATTTCTCAGTTGGCGCATTTCACATTACGATATGAAATGCAGTACAGATAACGTGATGGGCGAACATCATTAGTGTTTTTTGTCGTTTGTTGCAACTCATGCTTCTAATACACATCAGCTAAATGTGTCCGTCGCTCCCTTGACATAGATTTGTAGCAAGAATCGGATCCCTAAATAGCGTGGAAGTGAAAAGGTCTTTAACATTACAGGACAGACTTCTCTACAAATAGTTCCAACTTTCGCCGCTAGGGGCTCTGGCGTCTAGATGTACTTGGAGGCGCCTGGCAAGGAAAGTGGGAAATAATAAGAAATTTCCCATGTTACAGCTTCTCAGATTTGTAACGTTCTCCTGACTGGGCTTTTCGTCATGCCTAACTGGGCTGAGTTATATACTAATGAAGGAATCTAATTGACGAAACACTTTACCTAGCGCGAATCATGTTTCGAGCTCAAATACTGCACAGATAGGCTGTATGTCGCGTGCAGACACCCGAATTTCAGAACTATGTGCAAGTTATGTTCAGACCTATAATAATATCAGATAAGAATTATGTTGAACGGATAAACACAATTTTCATCACTTTGTGTGAGATAATTTTCCATTGCCTTCTACGCCACAGACTTTTGTTATGACACGATTTTTGTCTGTTGGATTAAGTCGTGTCTGTAGCTAATTATTAGTGAACGTAAGGTAAAAGTCCTTCGTAATTATACAAATTTCATCACTTATCGAATGTATTGTTTCAAGACAAACGTCCATAACATCTCTAAAAACGCCATTAAACGTATTTGATCACTTGTATAGCCAAAAGTTTCGAACTCATATTCAGCACATATAAGCTATAAACACTAAAGAATAAATACCATATGCTTCAGTAGGGACCAATTCTAGTTTTAGTCCCATATTCTGTATAGCTACGCTGCATGTCGTTCGCAAATAAACGAAATTCATCACTTGGCACGAGTCATGATCCAAGCGCATACATGACAGAGATAGTCTGTAGGTCAAGCAGAAAGATACGAAATACTTAGTTCGAAATAATACAGGTTCGGAGATCAAGAAACAGTTACTTAAAGAGCGTGAAAGTGGTCATTTATGAAAGATTACAGGACAGCCTTCTCGACAAATAGTTCCATCTTTCGCCGCTAGGATCTCTGCCTACTTTGCATATATGGAGGCACCTGGTGGCGAAAGTGGGAACTACTAAGAACGTGCCCTGCCTGCAGTGAGTCTTATCCAAAACTTTTCCTGACTGGTCTTTTCTTTATGCCGAACTGGCCTAATGAATGTACCCAAACGTTGTTACGATATGCTTGTATTTCATCATTTAGCGAGAGCCATGTTTTGACTTGAGATAGTGTTCAGATAGGATGTAGGTCCAGTGCAAATTCACAAATTTCAGAATTTTGTGTAAGTTATTTCTAGACCTATAATCAGAACAGATAAGACGTATGTCGGACGTTAATAAACATATTTCATTATTTCAAGTGCAATTTTCCAGGCATTTATCGTCTCTGATCGGCTGTATGTCAAGTGTCAAAACACGTCTTGCTTCGGTTAGATTAAGTCAAGTTTGTAGCCCATATTCAGCACAGTTAAGATGTTATTCTATCGTAATTATACGAATTTCAAGACTTTTCGCGAACATATAAACGAACTTGATCATTTCGTGCTAATTGTGGCTTCAGTCTTTATGGAGCATAGAGATGTTGGAGGTTGAGCAGGAAAGTACAAGCGATTTGATTTGGCGCATGCATCATCACTAATAAACTACTTATTGAACGTCATAAAAAGTTTTATTCAATTAGCTCAGATAATAATAAGTGCTTATTTTTTGCAAAAGATATATTTATTTCGAGCTCTTATACACGAATTTCTCAGTTGGCGCATTTCATATTAGGATATGAAATGCAACACAGATAATGTGATGGGCGAACATCATTAGTCTCTTTAAGTCCTTTGTTGCAACTCTTGCTTCTAATACACATAAGCTAAATGTGTCCGTCGCTCCCTTGACATACATTTGTAGCAAGAATCAGATCCCTAAATGGCGTGGAAGGGTCTTTAACATTACAGGAAACCCTTCTCTACAAATAGTTCCAACTTTCGCCGCTAGGGGCTCTGGCGTCTAGGCGTAATAGGAGGCGCCTGGCAAGGAAAGTGGGAACTAATAAGAACTTGCCCAGGTTGCAGCTTGGCAGATCCGTAACGTTCTCCTGACTAGGCTTTTCGGTATGCCTAACTGAGCTGAGTTATATACTAATGAAAAAACCTACATGTCGGGCCCCATTACCTACCTCGAAATATGTTTCGAGCTCAAATACTGCACAGAATGCTGTATGTCGCGTGCAAACTCCCAAAATTCAGAACTATGTGCAAGTTATGTTTAGACCTATAATCAGATCAGATAAGAAGTATTTCGAACGCCTAAACACAATTTTTATTACTTAGTGTGAGACATTTTTCCATGCCTTCTACGTCACAGACTTGCGTTTAGACATGATTTCTGTCAGTTGGTTTAAATCGTGTTTGTAGCTAATTATCAGTGCACGTAAGCTAAAAGTTGTTCGTAATTATATCAATTTCATCACTTATCGAAGTATTGTTTCGAGACAAACGTCTATAACGTCTGTATTAACGCCATTTAAAGTATTTGATCACTTGTACAGCCAAATGTTTCGAACTCATAACCAGCACATGTAAGGTAAAAACACTAACGAATAAATACTAGTTGCTTCAGTAGGTTCAATTCCAGTTTTAGTCCCATATTCTGTATAGCTACACTGCATGTCGTTCGCATATAAACGAATTTCATCACTTGACACTAGTCATGATCCAAGCGCATAAATGGCAGAGATAGTCTATAGGTAGAAAACACAGTCACGAAATACTTAGTTCGAACCAATACAGGTTCGGAGATCCACAAACAGTTACTTAAGTGGCGTGAAAGTGGTCTATTATGGAAGATTACAGGACAGCCTTCTCGACAAATAGTTCCATTTTTCGCCGCTAGGAAATCTTCCTGCTTTGCATACATGGAGGCACCTGGTGACGAAATTGGGAACTACTAAGAACTTGCCCAAGCTGCAGCGTGTCATATTCGTACCTTTCCTGGGTGGCCTTTCTCGATGCCGAACTGGCCTAATAAATGTACCCAAACGTTCATACGCTATGCTCGTATTTCATCGTTTAGCGCGAGTCATGTTTTGAGTTGAGATAGGGTTCAGTTAGGATGTAGGTTGAGGGCAAAATCAATAAAATTCAGAATTTTGTGTAAATTATGTTTAGTCCTATAATCGGAACAGATAGGACGTATGAGGTATCTAAATACACAAATTTCATTACTTAAAGTGAAATTTTCCAGGCATTATTCCTCTCTGATCGCCTGTATGTCAAGTGTCAAAACACGTATTGTTTTAGTTGCAGTAAGTCAAATTTGTAGCCCATATTCAGCACAGTTAAGTTGCCATTCGTTCCTAATTATACGAATTTGTAAACTTTTCCAGAACAAATAAACGAATTTGATCATTTCGTGCGAATGGTGGCTTCAGTCTCTATGGAGTGTAGATATGCTGGAGGTTGAGCACGAAAGTAAACATGATTTGATGTTGTACATGCATAATCACTATCAAGCTGCATGTCGAACGTAATAAAACGTTTTATTCAGTTAGCTCAGTTTATAATTGATGTTCATTTTTGCAAAGATATATTTATGTCGAGCTCTTTTACACGAATTTCTAATTTGGCGCATTTCAAATTACGATATGAAATGCAGCACAGATAACGTGATGGGCGAACATCATTAGTGTTTTTATGTCGTTTGTTGCAACTCATGCCTCTAATACACATAAGCAAAATGTGCCGTCGCTCCGTTGACATAGATTTGTAGCAAGAATCAGATCCCTAAATGGTGTGGAAGTGATAAGGTCTTTAACTTTAGAGGACAGCCTTCTCTACAAATAGATCCAACTTTCACCGCTAGGGGCTCTGGCGTCTAGTCGTACTTGGAGGCGTCTGGCAAGGAAAGTGGGAACTAATAAGAACTTGCCCATGTCGCAGGTTGTCAGATCCGAAACGTTCTCCTGACTGGGCTTTCCGTCATGCCTTACTGGGCTGATTTATATACTAATGAATGAACCTAAATGTCGAGCCCCATTACCTAGCGCGAATCATGTTTCGAGCTCAAATACTGCACAGATAGGCTGTATGTCACGTGCAAAAACCCGAATTTCAGAACTATGTGCAAGTTATGTTTCGACCTATAATCAGATCAGACAAGAAGTATGTCTAACGGATAAATACAATTTTCATCACTTAGTGTGAGACATTTTTCCATGCCTTCTACGTCACCGACTTGCGTTATGACACGATTTTTGGCAGTTGGATTAAGTCGTGTCTGTAGCTAATTATTAGTGCACGTAAGCTAAAAGTTGTTCGTAATTATACAAATTTCATCACTTATCGAATGTATTGTTTCAAGACAAACGTCTATAACATCTGTATTAACGCCATTAAACGTATTTGATCACTTGTAGATCCAGAAGTTTCGAACTCATATTCAGCATATATAAGGTATAAACACTAAAGAATATATACCAGTTGCTTCAGTAGGTTCAGTTCTAGTTTTAGTCCCATACTCTGTATAGGTACGCTGCATGTCGTTTGCGTATAAACGAATTTCATCACTTGGCACGAGTCATGATCCAAGCGCATACATGGCAGAGATAGTCTGCCGATCGAGCACACACACGAAATACTTAGTTCGAAACAATACAGGTTCGGAGATCAAGAAACAGTTATTTAAGAGCGTGAAAGTGGTCATTTATGGAAGATTATAGGACAGCCTTCTCGAGAAATAGTTCTATCTTTCGCCGCTAGGTTCTCTGCCTGCTTTGCATATATGGAGGCACCTGGTGACGAATGTGGGAACTACTAAAACTTTCCCAAGCTGCAGCGTGTCATTTCCGTACCTTCACTGAGTGGCCTTTACTTCATGCCGTCCTGGCCTAATGAATGTACCCAAACGTTCATACGCTATGCTCGTATTTCATCATTTAGCGCGAGTCACGTTTTGAGTTGAGATAGTGTTCATATAGGAAGTAGGTCGAAGGCAAATTCACAAAATTCAGAATTTTGTGTAACTTATGTTTTACCTATATTCAGAACAGATAAGACAAATATCGTATGTTAATATACAAATTTCGTTAATTCAAGTGAAATTTTCCAGGCATAATTCGTCTCTGATCGGCTGTATGACAAGTGTCAAAACACGTCTTGCTTTAGTTGAAGTCAGTCAAATTTGTAGCCCATATTCAGCACAGTTAAGTTGCAATTCATTCGTAATTGTACGAATTTCAAGACTTTTCCAGAACAAATAAACGAATTCGATCATTTCGTGCGACTGGAGGCTTCAGGCTTTATGGAGCATAGATATGCTGGTGGTTGAGCACGTAAGTAAACATGATTTTATGTGGCACATGCATCATCACTATTAAGCTGCATGTCGAACGTAATAAAACATTTTATTCAGTTAACTCAGGTGATAATTGGTGTTCATTTTTGCAAAGATACATTTAGGTAAAGATCTAATGCACGAAATTCTCAGTTGGCGCATTTCCTATTACGATACGAAATGGAGCAAAGATAACGTGATGGGTGAACATCATTAGTCTTTTTATGTTGTTTGTTGCTACACATGCTTCTAATACACATAAGCTAAATGTGTCCGTCGCTCCGTTGACATAGATTTGTAGCAAGAATCAGATCCCTAAATGGCGTGGAAGGGATAAGGTCTTTAACATTACAGGACAGCCTTCTCTACAAATAGTTCCAATTTTCGCCGCTAGGGCCTCTGGCGTCTAGGCGTACTTGGTGGCGCCTAGCAAGGAAAGTGGGAACTAATAAGAACTTGCCCATCTTGCAGCTTGTCAGATCCGTAATGTTCTCCTGACTGGGGTTTTCGTCATGCCTAACTGGGCTGAGTTATATACTAATGAATGAATCTAATTGTCGAGCCCCTTTACCTAGCGCGAATCATGTTTCGTTCTCAAATACCGCACAGATAGGCTGTATGTCGCGTGCAAACACCCGAATTTCAGAACTATGTGCATGTTATGTTTAGACCTATAATCAGATAAGTTAAGAAGTATGTCGAAAGGATAAACACAATTTTCATCACTTTGTATGAGACAATTTTCCATTGCCTTCTACGCCACAGACTTCCGTTGACACGATTTTTGTCAGTTGGATTATGTCGTGACTGTAGCTAATTATTAGTGCACGTAAGCTAAAAGTTGTTCGTAATTATACAAATTTCATCTCTTATCGAATGTATTGTTTCAAGACAAACGTCTATAACGTCTGTATTAACGCCATTAAACGTATTCGATCACTTGTAGAGCCAAATGTTTCGAAATCATATTCAGCACATATAAGGTATAAACACTAAAGAATAAATACCAGTTGCTTCAGTTGGTTCTATTCTAGTTTTAGTCCCATATTCTGTATAGCTACGCTGCATGTCGTTCGCATATAAACGAATTTCATCACTTGGCACGAGTCATGATCCAAGCGCATACATGGCAGAGATAGTATGTAGGTCGAGCACACAGACACGAAATACTTAGTTCGAAACAATACAGGTTCGGTGATCAAGAAACAGTTACTTAAAGAGCGTGAAAGTGGTCATTTATGGAAGATTACAGGAGAGACTTCTCGACAAATAGTTCCATCTTTCGCCGCTAGAATCTCTGCCTGCTTTGCATATATGGAGGCACATGGTGGCGAAAGTGGAAACTACTGAGAACTTGCCCTGCCTGCAGCGAGCCATATCCATATCTTTTCCTGACTGCACTTTTCTTCATGCCGAACTGGCCTAATGAATGTACCCAAACGTTGATACGATATACTTGTATTTCATTATTTAGCGCGAGTCAAGTTTTGACTTGAGATAGTGTTCAGATAGGATGTAGGTCCAGTGCAAATTCACAAAATTCAGAATTTTGTGCAAGTTATGTTTAGACCTATAATCGGAACAGATAAGACGTATTTCGAATGTAAATAAACAAATTTCATCACTACAAGTGCAATTTTCCAGGCATTTATCGTCTCTCATCGTCTGTATGTCAAGTGTCAAAACACGTCTTGCTTCGGTTACATTAAGTCAAGTTTGTAGCCCATATTCAGCACAGTTAAGATGCTAATCGTTCGTAATTATACGAATTTCAAGACTTTTCGGGAACATATAAAGGAACTTGATCATTTCGTGCGAACTGTGGCTTCAGGCTTTATGGAGCATAGCGATGTTGGAGGTTGAGCACGAAAGAACAAACGATATGATTTGGCGCATGCATCAACACTATTAAACTATTTGTTGAACGTCATAAAACGTTTTATTCAGTTAGCTCAGGTAATAATAGGTGTTTATTTTTTGCAAAGATATATTTAGTTCGATTTCTTATACACGAAATTCTCAGTTGGCCCATTTCATATTACGATACGAAATGCAACACAGATATGTTGATGGGCGAACATCATTAGTCTCTTAATGTCGTTTGTTGCAAATCATGCTTCTAATAGACATAAGCTAAATGTGACCGTCGCTCCCTTGACATACATTTGTAGCAAGAATCAGATCCCTAAATGGCGTGGAAGGTTCTTTAACATTACAGGACAGCCTTCTCTACAAATAGTTCCATCTTTCGCCGCTAGGGACTCTGGTGTCTAGGCGTAATAGGATGCGCCTGGCAAGGAAAGTGGGAACTAATAAGAACTAGGCCAGGTTGCAGCTTGTCAGATCTGTAAAGTTCTCCTGACAGGGCTTTTCGTCATGCCTAACTGGGCTGAGTTATATTCATAACTAATGAATGAATCTAAATTTCGAGCCACTTTACCTAGCGAGAATCTTGTTTCGAGCTCACATACTGCACAGATAGGCTCTATGTCGCGTGCAAACACTCGAATTTCAGAACTATGTGCAAGTTATGTTTAGACCTATAATCAGATCAGATAAGAAGTATGTCGAACGGATAAACACAATTTTCATCACTTTGTTTAGGACAATTTTCCATTGCCTTCTACGCCATAGACTTGCGTTATGACACGATTTTTGTCAGTTGGATTATGTCGTGTCTGTAGCTAATTATTAGTGCACGTAAGCTAAAATTTGTTCGTAATTATACAAATTTCATCACTTATCGAATGTATTGCTCCAAGAAAAAACGTCTATAACATCTCTATTAACGCCACTAAACGTATTTGATCACTTGTAAAGCCAAATGTTTCGAACTCATATTCAGCACATATAAGGTATAAACACGAAATTATAAATACCAGTTACTTCAGTAGATTCAATTCTAGTTTTAGTCCCATATTCTGTATAGCTACGCTGCATGTCGTTCGCATATAAACGAATTTAATCACTTGGCACGAGTCATGATCCAAGCGCATACATGGCAGAGATAGAATGTAGGTCGAGCACACAGACACTATTTACTTAGTTCGAAAAATTACAGGTTCGGAGATCAAGAAACAGTTACTTAAAGAGCGTGAAAGTGGTCATAAATGGAAGATTACAGGAGAGACTTCTCGACAAATAGTTCCATCTTTCGCCGCTAGGATCTCTGCCTGCTTTGCATATATGGAGGCACCTGGTGGCGAAAGTGGAATCTACTAGGAACTTGCCCTGCCTGCAGCGAGTCATATCCGTAACTTTTCCTCACTGGTCTTTTCTTTATGCCGAACTGGCCTGATGAAAGTACCCAAACGTTGATACGATTTGCTTGTATTTCATCATTTAGCGCGATTCAATTTTTGACTTGTGATAGTGTTCAGATAGGATGTATTTCCAGTGCAAATGCACAAAATTCAGAATTTTGGGCAAGATATTTTTGGACCTATATTCAGAACAGATAAGACGTATGTCGGATGTAAATAAACAAATATCATTACATCAAGTGTAATTTTCCAGTCATTTATCGTCTCTGATCGGCTGTATGTCAAGTGTCAAAAAACGTCTTGCTTCGGTTACATTAAGTCAAGTTTGTAGCCCATATTCAGCACAGTTAAGATTCTATTCGTTCGTAATTATACGAATTTCAAGACTTTTCGAGAACATATAAAGGAACTTGATCATTTCGTGCGAACTGTGGCTTCAGGCTTTATGGAGCATAGAGATGTTGGAGGTTGAGCACGAAAGTACAAATGATATGATTTGGCGCATGCATCAACACTATTAAACTACTTGTTGAACGTCATAAAAAGTTTTATTCAGTTAGCTTAGGTAATAATTGATGTTGATTTTTTGCAAAGATATATTTAGTTCGAGCCCTTATACTAGAATTTCTCAGTAGGCGCATTTCATATTACGATATGAAATGCAACACAGATAAGGTGATGGGCGAACATCATTAGTCTTTTTGTCGTTTGTTGAAACTCATGCCTCTAACACACATAAACTAAATGTGTCCGTCGCTCCCTTGGCATAGATTTGTAGCAAGAATCAGATTCCTAAATGGCGTGGAAGGGATAAGGTCTTTAACATTACAGGACAGCCTTCTCTACAAATAGTTCCAACTTTTGCCGCTAGGGGCTCTGGCGTGTAGAAGTGTTTGGAGGCGCCTGGCAAGGAAAGTGGGAACTAATAAGACCTTGCCCATGTAGCTTGTCAGATCCGTAACGTTCTCCTGACTGGGTTTTTCGTCATGCCTAACTGGTCTACGTTATATACTAAAGAATGAACGTAAATGTCGAGCCACATAACCTAGCGCGAATGATGTTTCGAGCTCAAATACTGCACAGATATGCTGTAAGACGTGTGCAAACAACCGAATTTCAGAACTATGTGCAAGTTATGTGTAGACCTATAATCAGATCAGATAGGAAGTATGTCGAACGGATAAACACAATTTTCATCGCTTTGTGTGAGACTTTTTTCCATGCCTTCTACGTCACAGATTTGCGTTATGACACGATTTTTGTCAGTTGGATTAAGTCGTGTCTGAAGCTAATTATTAGTGCACGTAAGCTTTAAGTTGTACGTACTTATAGAAATTTTATCACTTATCGAATATATGGTTTCAAGACAAACGTCTATAACGTCTTTATTAACGCCATTAAACGTATTTGATTACTTGTAGACCCAAATGTTTCGAACTCATATTCAGCACATATAAGGTATAAACACAAAAGAATAAATAGCAGTTGCTTCAGTAGGTTCAATACTAGGTTTAGTCCCATATTCTGTATAGCTACGCTGCATGTCGTTCGCATATAAACGAATTTAATCACTTGGCACGAGTCATGATCCAAGCGCATACATGGCAGAGATAGTCTGTAGGTCGAGCACACAGACAAGAAATACTTTGTTCGAAATAATACAGGTTCGCAGATCAAGAAACAGTTACGTAAATAGCATGAAAGTGGTCATTTATGGAAGAATACAGGAGAGCCTTCTCGACAAATAGTTCCATTCTTCTCCGCTGGTATCTCTGCCTGCTGTGCATATATGGAGGCACCTGGTGGCGGAAGGGGAAACTACTATGAATTTGCCCTTCCTGCAGCGAGTCACATCCATAACTTTTACTGACTGGTCTTTTCTTCATGACGAACTGGCCTAATGAATGTACCCAAACGTTGATACAATATGCTTGTATTTCATCATTTAGCGCGAATCATGTTTTGACTTGAGATATTGTTCAGATAGGATGTAGGTCGAGTGCAAAATCACAAAATTCAGATTTTTGGGTAAGTTATGTTTAGACCTATAATCAGAACAGATAAGGCGTATTTCGGATGTAAATAAACCAATTTCATTACTTCAAGAACAATTTTTCAGTCATTTATTGTCTCTGATCGGCTGTATGTCAAGTGTCAAAACACGTCTTGCTTCGGGTACATTAAGTCAAGTTTGTAGTCCATATTCAGCACAGTTAAGATTTTATTCTTTCGTAATTATACGAATTTCAAGACTTTTCGAGAACATATAAACGAACTTGATCATTTCGTGCGAATTGTGGCTTCAGTCTTTATGGAGCATAGAGATGTTGGAGTTTGAGCAGGAAAGTACAAGCGATTTGATTTGGCGCATGAATCATCGCTATTAAACTACTTGTTGAACGTCATAAAACGATTTATTCAGTTAGCTCAGCTAACAATAGGTGTTTATTTTTTGGTAAGATTTATTTAGTTCGAGCTCTTATACACGAATTTCTCAGTTGGCGCATTTCATATTACGATATGAAATGCAACAAAGATAAGGTGATGGGCGAAAAGCATCAGTCTCTTTATGTCGTTTGTTGCAAATCATGCTTCTAATACACATAAGCTAAATGTGTCCGTCGCTCCCTTGACATACATTTGTAGCAAGAATCAGATCCCTAAATGGCGTGGAAGGTTCTTTAACATTACAGGACAGCCTTCTCTACAAATAGTTCCATCTTTCGCCGCTAGGGGCTCTGGCGTCTAGGCGTAATATGAGGCGTCTGGCAAGGAAAGTGGGAACTAAGAAGAACTTGCCCAGGTTGCAGATTGTCAGATCCGTAACGTTCTCCTGACTAGGTTTTTCGTCATGCCTAACTGGGGTGAGTTATATACTAATGAAAGAACCTACATGTCGAGACCCATTACCTAGCGCGAATCATATTTCGAGCTCAAATACTGCACAGAATGCTGTATGTCGCGTGCAAACCCCCAAATGTCAGAACTATGTGCAAGTTATGTTTAGACCTATAATCAGATCATATAAGAAGTATGTCGAACACCTAAACACAATTTTTATCACTTAGTGTGAGACATTATTCCATGCCTTCTACGTCACAGACTTGCGTTTTGACATGATTTCTGTCTGTTGGATTAAGTCGTGTTTGAAGCTACTTATCAGTGCACTTAAGCTAAAAGTTGTTCGTAATTATATCAGTTTCATCACTTATCAAATGTACTTTTTCAAGACAAACGTCTGTAACGTCTGTATTAACGCCATTAAACGTATTTGATCACTTGTAGAGCCAAATGTTTCGAACTCATATTCAGCACATGTAAGGTATAAACACAAAGAATAAATACCAATTGCTTCAGTAGGTTCAATTCTAGTTTTAGACCGATATTCTGTATAGCTACGCTGCATGTCGTTCGCCTATAAACGAATGTCATCACTTGGCACGAGTCATGATCCAAGCGCATACATGGCAATGATAGTCTGTAGGTCGAGCACACAGACACGAAATACTTAGTTCGAAACAATACAGGTTCGGAGATCAAGAAACATTTACTTAAAGAGTGTGAAAGTGGTCATTTATGGAAGATTACAGGACAGCCTTCTCGAGAAATAGTTCCATCTTTCGCCACTTGGTTCTCTGCCTGATTTGCGTATATGGAGCTACCTGGTGACGAAATTGGGAACTACTAAAAACTTGCCCAAGCTGCAGCGTGTCATATCAGTACCTTTCCTGCGTGGCGTTTTCTTCATGCCGAACTGGCCTAATGAATGTACCCAAAAGTTCATACGCTATTCTCGTATTTCATCATTTAGCGCGAGTCATGTTTTGAGTTGAGATAGTGTTCATATAGGATGTAGTTCGAGGGCAAATTTCCAAAATTCAGAATTTTGTGTAAGTTATGTTTAGACCTATAATCAGAACAGATAAGACGTATGTCGGATGTAAATAAACAAATCACATTACTTCAATTGTAATTTTCCAGGCTTTTATCGTCTCTGATCGGCTGTATGTCAAGTGCCAAAACACGTCTTGCTTCGGTTACATTAAGTCAAGATGCTATTCGTACGTAATTATACCCATTTCAATACTTTTCGAGAACATATAATCTAACTTCATCATTTTGTGCGAACTGTGGCTTCAGTCTTTAAGGAGCATAGAGGTTCTGGGGGTTGAGCACGAAAGTACAAAAGAAGTGATTTGGCGAATGCATCATTACTATTAAACCACTTGTTGAACGTCATAAAAGGTTTTATTCAGTTAGCTCAGGTAATAATTGAAGTTCATTCTTTGCAAAGATATATTTATTTCGAGCACTTATACACGAATTTCTCAGTTGGCGCAATTCATAATACGACATGAAATGCAACAAAATTAAGGTGATGGGCGAACATAATTAGTCTTTTTATGTCGTTTGTTGCAACTCATGCTTCCAATACACATAAGCTAAATGTGTCCGTCGCTCCCTTGACATACATTTGTAGCAAGAATCAGATCCCTAAATGGTGTGGAAGGGTCTTTAACATTAAAGGACAGCCTTCTCTACAAATAGTTCCAACTTTCGCCGCTAGGGTCTCTGGCGTCTAGTCGTAATAGGAGGCGCCTTTCAAGGAAAGTGGGAACTAATAAGAACTATCCCAGTTTGCAGCTTATCAGATCCGTAACGTTCTCCTGAGTGGGCTTTTCGTCATGCCTAACTGGGCTGAGTTATATACTAATGAAAGTACCTAAATGTCGAGCCCCATTACCTAGCGCGAATCATATATCGAGCTCAAATACTGCACAGAATGCTGTATATCGAGTGCAAACTCCTAAATTTCAGAACTATATGCAAGTTATGTTTAGACCTATAATCAGGTCAGATAAGAAGTATGTCGAACGCCTAAACACAATTTTTATCACTTAGTGCGAGACATTTTTCCACGTCTTCTACGTCACACACTTGCGTTTTGACATGGTTTCTGTCAGTTGGATTAAGTCGTGTTTGTAGCTAATTATCAGTGCACGTAAGCTAAAAGATGTTCGTAATTATATCAATTACAACACTTATGGAAAGTATTGTTTCAAGACATACGTCTATAACGTCTGTATTAACGCCATTAAACGTATTTGGTCACTTGTAGAGCCAAATGTTTCGAACTCATATTCAGCACATATAAATTATAAATACAAAAGAATAAATACCAGTTGTTTCAGTAAGTTCATTTCTAGTTTTAGTCCCATATTCTGTATAGCTACGCTTCATGTCGTTCGCATATAAACGAATTTCATCACTTGGCACGAGTCATGATCCAAGCGCATACATGGCAGACATAGTCTGTAGGTAGAACACACAGTCACGAAATACTTAGTTCGAACCAATACAGGTTCGGTGATCCAGAAACAGTTACTTAAATGGCGTGAAAGTGGTCATTTATGGAAGATTACAGGAGAGCCTTCTCGACAAATAGTTCCATATTTCGCCACTAGGATCTCTGCCTGCTTTGCCTATATGGAGGCACCTGGTGACGAAAGTGAGTACTACTAAGAACTTGCCCAAGCTGCAGCGTGTCATATCCGTACCTTTCCTGAGTGGCCTTTTCTTCATGCCGAACTGGCCTCATGAATTTACTCAAACGTTCATACGCTAAGCTTGTATTTCATCATTTAGCGCGAGTCATGTTTGGGTTGAGATATTGTTCAGACAGGATGTAGGTCGAGGGCAAATTGACAAAATTCAGAATTTTGTGTAAGTTATGTTTAGTCCTATAATCAGAACAGATAGGACGTATGTCGTATCTTAATACACAAATTTAATTACTTCAAGTGAAATTTTTCTAGGCATTATTCGTCTCTGATCGGCTGTATGTCATGTGACAAAACACGTCTTGCTTTAGTTGGAGTAAGTCAAATTTGTAGCCCATATTCAGCACAGTTAATTTGCCATTCGTGCGTAATTATACGAATTTCAAGACTTTTCTAGAACAAATAAACGAATTTGATCGTTCCTTGCGAATGGTGGCTTCAGTCTTGATGGAGCATAGATATGCTGGAGGTTGAGCACGAAAGTAAACATGATTTGATGTGGCACATGCATCATCACTATTAAGCTGCATGTCAAACGTAATAAAATGTTTTATTCAGTTAGCTCAGGTGATAATTTGTGTCCATTATTGCAAAGATATATTTAGGACGAACTCTTATAAACGAATTTCTCAGTTGGCGCATTTCACATTACAATATGAAGTGCAGCACAGATAAAGTGATGGGCGAACATTATTAGTCCCTTTATGTCGTTTGTTGCAACTCATGCTTCTAATACACATAAGCTAAATGTGTCCGTCGCTCCCTTGACATAGATTTGTAGCAAGAATCAGATCCCTAAATGGCGTGGATGTGATAAGGTCTTTAACATTACAAGACAGACTTCTATACAAATAGTTCCAACTTTCGCCGCTAGGGGCTCTGGCGTCTAGGCATAATTGGAGGAGCATGGCAAGGAAAGTGGGAACTAATAAGTACTTGGCCATGTCGCAGCTTGTCACATCCGTAACGTTCTCCTGACTGGTCTTTTCGTCATGCCTAACTGGGCTGCGTTATATACTAATGAATGAACCTAAATATCGAGCCCCATTAACTAGCGCGAATCATGTCTCGAGCTCAAATGCTGCACAGATAGGCTGTATGTCGCATGCAAACACCCGAATTTTTTTAACTATGTGCAAATTATGTATAGACCTAATATCAGATCAGATAAGAAGTATGTCGAACGGATAAACATAATTTTCATCATATAGTGTGAGACATTTTTCCATGCCTTCTACCTCACAGACTTGCGTTATGACACGATTTTTGTCAGTAGGATTAAGTGGCGTCTGTAGCTAATTATTAGTGCACGTAAGCTAAAGGTTGTTCGTAATTATACAAATTTCATCACTTATCGAATGTATTGTTTCAAGACAAACGTCTATAACGTCTGTATTAACGCCATTAAACGTATTTGATCAATTGTAGAGCCAAAAGTTTCGAACTCATATTCAGCACATATAACGTATAAACACTAAAGAATAAATACCACTTGCTTCAGTAGGTTCTATTCTAGTTTTAGTCCCATACTCTGTATGGCTACGCTGCATGTCGTTCGCATATAAACGAATTTCATCACTTGACACGAGTCATGATCCTAGCGCATACATGGAAATGATAGTCTGTAGGTCGAGCACACAGACAAGAAATAGTTAGTTCGAAACAATACAGTTTCGGAGATCAAGAAACAGTTACTTAAAGACTGTGAAAGTGGTCATTTATGGAAGATTACAAGACAGCCTTCTCGAAAAAATAGTTCCATCTTTCGCCGCTAGGATCTCTGCCTGCTTTGCATATATGGAGGCACCTGGTGGCGAAAGTGGAAACTACTAAGAACTTGCCTTGCCTGCAGCGAGTCATATCTATAACTTTTCCTGACTGGTCTTTTCTTCATGCCGAACCGGCCTAATGATTGTACCCAAACGTTGATACTATATGCTTGTATTTCGTCATTTAACGCGAGTCATTTTTTGACATGAGATAGTGTTCAGATAGGATGTAGGTCCAGTGCAAATTCACAAAATTCAAAATTTTGTGCAAGTGATTTTTAGACCTATAATCAGAACAGAGAAGACGTATGTCGGATGTATATAAACAAATTTCATTACTTCAAGTGTAATTTTAAAGGCATTTATCGTCTCTGATCGGCTGTATGTCAAGTGTCAAAAAACGTCTTGCTTCGGTTACACTAAGTCAAGTTTGTAGCCCATATTCAGCACAGTTAAAATGCTATTCGTTCGTAATTATACGAATTTCAAGACTTTTCGTGAACATATAAACGACCTCGATCATTTCGTGTGATCAGTGGCTTCAGGCTTTATGGAGCATAGATATGCTGGAGGATGAGCACGAAAGTAAACATGATTTGATGTGGCACATGCATCATCACTACTAAGCTACATGTCGAACGTAATAAAACGTTTTATTCAGTTAGCTCAAGTGATAATTGGTGTTCATTTTTGCAAAGATATATTTAGGTCAAGATCTTATACACGAATTTCTCAGTTGGCGCATTTCATATTACGATACGAAATGCAGCACAGATAACGTGATGGGAAAACATCATTAGAGGTTTTATATCGTTTGTTGCAACTCATGCTTCTAATAAACATAAGCTAAATGTGTCCATCGCTCCCTTGACATAGATTTGTAGCAAGAATCAGATCCCTAAATGGCGTGGAAGTGATAAGGTCTTTAACATTACAGGATAGCCTTCTCAACAAATAGTTCCAAGTTTCGCCGCCAGGGGCTCTGGCGTCTAGGTGTACTTGGAGGCGCCTGGCAAGGAAGGTGGGAACTAATAAGAACTTGCCCATGTTGCAGCTTGTCAGATCTGTAACGTTCTCCTGACTGGGCTTTTCGTCATGCCTATCTGGGCTGAGTTATATACTAATGAATGAATCTAAATTTCGAGCCCCTTTACCTATCGCGAATCATGTTTCGAGCTCAAATACTGCACAGATAGGCTGTATGTCGCGTGCAAACATCCGAATTTCAGTACTATGTGCAAGTTATGTTCAGACCTATAATCCGATCAGATAAGAAGTATATCGAACGGATAAACATAATTTTCATCACTTTTTGTGAGACATTCTTCCATGCCTTTTAATTCACAGATTTTCGTTATGGCACGATATTTGTCAGTTGGATTAAGTCGTGTCTGTAGCTAATTATTAGTGCACGTAAGGTAATAGTCGTTCGTAATTATACAAATTTCATCACTTATCGAATGTATTGTTTCAAGACAAACGTCTGTAACATCTCTATTAACGCTATTAAACGTATTTGATCACTTGTACAGCCAAATGTTTCGAACTCATATTCAGCACATATAAGGTATAAACACTAAAGAATAAATACCAGTTGCTTCAGGAGGTCCAATTCTAGTTTTAGTAACATAGTCTGTATAGCTACGCTGCATGTCGTTCGCATATAAACGAATTTAATCACTTGGCACGAGTTATGATCCAAGCGCATACATGGCAGGGATAGTCTGTAGGTCGAGCACACAGACACGAAATACTTAGTTAGAAAAAATACAGGTTCCGAGATCAAGAAACAGTTACTTAAAAAGCGTGAAAGTGGTCATTTATGGAAGAATACAGGACAGCCTTCTCGACAAATAGTTCCAAATATCGCCGCTAGGATCTCTGCCTCCTTTGCATATATGGAGGCGCCTGGTGACGAAAGTGGGAATTACTAAGAAGTTGCCCAATCTGCAGCGTGTCATATCCGTACCTTTCCTGAGTGGCCTTTTCTTCATGCCGAACTGGCCTAATGAATGTACCAAAACGTTCATATGTTATGCTCGTATTTCATCATTTAGAGCGAATCATGTTTTGAGTAGAGATAGTGTTCAGATAGGATGTAGGTCGAGGGCAAATTCACATAATTCAGAATTTTGTGTAAGTTAAGTTTAGACCTAAAATCAGAACAGATAGAACATATGTCGTATGTAAATACAAAATTTCATTACTTCAAGCGAAGTTGTCCAGGCATTATTCGTTTCCGATCGGCTGTATGTCAAGTGTCAAAACACGTCTTGCTTTAGTTGGAGAAAGTCAAATTTGTAGCCCACATTCAGCACAGTTAAGTTGCCATTCTTTCGTAATTGTACGAATTTCAAGACATTCCCAGAACAAATAAACGAATTTGATTATTTCGTGCGAATGGTGGCTTCAGTGTTTATGGAGCATAGATATGCTGAAGGTTGAGCACGAAAGTAAACATGATTTGATGTGGCACCTGCATCATCACTATTAAGCTGGATGTCGAACGTAATAAAAAGTTTTATTCAGTTAGTCCAGGTTCGTTGGTGTTCATTTTTGCAAAAAGATATATTTAGGTCGAGATCTTATACACGAATATCTCAGTGGGCGCATTTCATAATAGAATATGAAATGCAGCGCAGATAAAGTGATGGTCGAACATCATTATTCTTTTTTGTCGTTTGTTGCAACTCATGCTTCTAATACACATAAGCTAAATGTGTCCGTCGCTCCCTTGACGGATTTGTAGCAACAATCAGATCCCTAAATGGCGTGGAAGGGATAAGGTCTTTAACATTACAGGACAGCCTAATCTACAAATAGTTCAAACTTTCGCCGCTAGGGGCTCTGGCGTCTAGAAGTACTTGGAGGCGCCTAGCAAGGAAAGTGGGAACTAATAAGAACTTGCCCATGTTGCAGCTTGTCAGATCCATAACGTTCTCCTGACTGGGCTTTTCGTCATGCCTAACTGGGCTGAGTTATATACTAATGAATAAATCTAAATGTCGAGCCCCATTACCTAGCGCGAATCATGTTTCGAGCTCAAATACTGCACAGATAGGCTATATGTCGAGTGCAAACACCCGAATTTCAGAACTATTTGTAAGTTATCTTTAGACCTATAATCAGATCAGATAAGAATTATGTCGAACAGATAAACACAATTTTCATCACTTTGTGTGAGACATTTTTCCATGCCTTCTACGTCACGGACTTGTGTTATGACACGATTTTTGTCAGTTTGATTAAGTGGTGTCTGTAGCTAATTATTAGTGAACGTAAACTAAATGTTTTTCGTAATTATACAAATTTCATCACTTATCGAATGTATTGTTTTAAGACAAACGTCTATAACGTCTGTATTAACGACATTAAACGTATTTGATCACTTGTAGAGCGAAATGTTTCGAACTCATATTCAGCACATATAAGGTATAAACACTAAAGAATAAATACCACTTGCTTCAGTAGGTTCAATTCTAGTATTAGTCCCATATTCTGTTTAGCTTCTCTTCATGTCTTTCGCATATAAACGAATTTCATCACTTGGCACGAGTCATGATCCAAGCACATACATGGCAGGGATAGTCTGTAGGTAGAACATACAGTCACGAAATACTTAGTTCGAAACAATACAGGTTCGGAGATCCAGAAAAATTTACTTAAATGGCGTTAAAGTCGTCATTTATGAAAGATTACATGACAGCCTTCTCGACAAATAGTTCCATTTTTCGCCTCTATGATACCTGCCTGTTTTGCATACATGGAGGCACCTGGTGACGAAATTGGGTACAACTAAGAACTTGCCCAAGCTGCAGCGTGTCATATTCGTACCTTTCCTGAGTCGCATTACCTTCATGCCGAACTGGCCTAATGAATGTACCCAAACGTTGATACGATATGCTTGTATTTCATCATTTAGCGCGAGTCATGTTTTGACTTGAGATAGTGTTCAGATAGGATGTAGGTCCAGTACAAATTCACAAAATTCAGAATTTTGTGCAAGATATGTTTAGACCTATAATCAGAACAGATAAGACGTATGTCGGATGTAAATAAACAAATTTCATAATTCAAGTGCAATTTTCCAGGCATTAATCGCCTCTGATCGGCTGAATGTCAAGTGTCAAAACACGTCTAGCTTCGGTTACATTAAGGCAAGTTTGTAGCCCATATTCAGCACATTTAAGATGCTATTCGTTCGTAATTATACGAATTTCAAGATTTTTCGAGAACATATAAACGAACTTGATCATTTCGTGTGAATGGTGGCTTCAGTCTTTATGGAGCAAAGAGATGTTGGAGGTTTAGCACGAAAGTACAAACGATTTAATTTGGCGCATGCAAAATCACTATTAAACTACTTGTTGAAAGTTATAAAAAGTTTTATTCAGTTAGCTCATTTAATAATATGTGTTCATTTTTTGCAAAGATATATTTAGTTCGAGCTCTTATACATGAATTTCTCAGCTGGCGCATTTCATATTACGATATGAAATGCAGCACAGATAAGGTGATGGGCGAACATCATTAGTCTTTTTATGTCGTTTGTTGCAAATCATGCTTCTAATACACATAAGCTAAATGTGTCCGTCGCTCCCTTGACATACATTTGTAGCAACAATCAGATCCCTAAATGGCGTGGAAGGGTCTTTAACATTACAGGACAGACTTCTCTACAAATAGTTCCAACTTTCGCCGCTAGGGTCTCTGGCGTCTAAGCGTACTAGGAGGCGCCTGGCAAGGAAAGTGGGAACTAATAAGAACTTGCCCACGTTGCAGCTTGTCAGATCCGTAACGTTCTCCTGACAAGGCTTTTCGGCATGCATAATTGGGCTGTTATATACTAATGAATGAACCTATATTTCGAGCCCCATTACCTATCGCGAATCATGTTTCGAGCTCAAATACTGCACAGATATGCTGTATGTCGCCTGCAAACACCCGAATTTCAGAACTATGTGCAAGTTATGTATAGACCTATAAACAGATCAGATAAGATTCATGTCGAACGCCAAACACAATTTTTATCAGTTATTGTGAGACATTCTCTATGCCTTCTACGTCACAGACTTGCGTTTTGACACGATTTCTGTCAGTTGGATTAAGTCGTGTTTGTAGCTAATTATCAGTGCACGTAAGCTAATAGTTGTTCGTAATTATTCCAATTTCGTCACTTATCGAATGTATTGTTTCAAGACAAACGTCTATAACTTCTGTATTAACGACAATGTACGTATTTGATCACTTGTAGAGTCAAATGTTTCGAACTCATGTTCAGCACATAAAAGGTATAAACACTAAAGTATAAATTCCAGTTGCTTCAGTAGGTTCAATTCTAGGTTTAGTCCCATATTCTGTATAGCTACGCTTCATGTCGTTCGCATATAAACGAATTTCATCACTTGGCACGAGTTATTATCCAAGCGCATACATGGCAGTGATAGTCTGTAGGTAGAACACAGTCACGAAATACTTAGTTCGAAACAATACAGGTTCGGAGATCCAGAAACAGTTACTTAAATGGCGTGAAAGTGGTCATTTATGGAAGATTACAGGACAGCCTTATCGACAAATAGTTCCATTTTTCGACGCTAGGATATCTGCCTGCATTGCATATATGGAGGCACCTGGTGACGAAAGTGGGAACTACTAAGAAGTTGCCCAAGCTGCAGCGTGTCATATCCGTACCTTTCCTGAGTGGCCTTTCCTTCATTCCGAACGGGCCTAATGAATGTACCCAAACGTTCATACGCTATGCTCGTATTTCATCGTTTAGCGCGAGTCATGTTTTGAGATGTGATAGTGTTCATAAAGGATGTAGGTCGAGGGCAAATTCACAAATTTCAGAATTTTGTGTAAGTTATGTTTAGACCTCTAATCAGAACAGATAAGACATATGTCGTATGTAAATACACAAATTTAATTATTTCAAGTGAAATTTTACAGGCATTTTTCGAATCTGATCGGCTGTATGTCAAGTGTCAAAACACGTCTTGCTTTAGTTGGAGTAAGTCAAATTTGTAGCCCATATTCAGCACAGTTAAGTTGCCATTCTTTCGTAATTATACGAATTTCAAGACTTTTCCAGAACAAATAAACGAATTTGATCATTTCGTGCGAATGGTGGCTTCAGTCTTTATGGAGCATAGATATGCTGGAGGTTGAGCACGAAAGTAAACATGATTTGATGTGGCACATGCATAATCACTATTAAGCTGCATGTCGAACGTAGTAAATCGTTTTATTCAGTTAGCTCAGGTGATAATTGGTGTTCATTTTTGCAAAGATATATTTAGGTCAAGATCTTATACACGAAATTCTCAGTTGGCGCATTTCATATTACGATACGAAATGCAGCACAGATAACGTCATTAGTCTTTTTATGTCGTTTGTTGCAACTCATGCTTCTAATACACATAAGCTAAATGTGTCCGTCGCTCCCTTGTCATAGATTTATAGCAAGAATCAGATCCCTAAATGGCGTGGAAGGTATAAGGTCTTTAACTTTACAAAACAGCCGTCTCTACAAATAGTTCCAACTTTCGCCGGTAGGGGTCTGGCGTCTAGGCGTACTTGGAGGCGCCTGGTAAGGAAAGTGGGAACTAATAAGAACTTGCCCATGTTGCAGCTTGTCAGATCTGTAACGTTCTCCTGACTGGGCTTTTCGTCATGACTAACTGGGTGAGTTATATACCAATGAATGAATCGAAATGTCGAGCCCCTTTACCTAGGGCGAATTATGTTTCGAGCACAAATACTGCACAGATAGGCTGTATGTCGCGTGCAAACACCCGAATTTCCGAACGATGTGCATGTTATGTTTAGACCTATAATCAGATCAGATAAGAATTATGTCGAACGGATAAACACAATTTTCATCACTTTGTGTGAGAAAATTTTCCATTGCCTTCTACGCAACAGACTTGCGTTATGACACGATTTTTGTCAGTTGGATTATTTCGTGTCTGTAGCTAATTACTAGTGCACGTAAGCTAAATGTTGTTCGTAATTATACAAATTTCATCACTTATCGAATGTATTGTTTCAAGACCAACCTCTATAACGTCTGTATTAACGCCATTAAAAGTATTTGATCATTTGTAGAGTCAAATGATTCGAAATCATATTCAGCAGATATAAGGTATAAACACTAAAGAATAAATACCAGTTGCTTCAGTAGGTTCAATTCTAGTTTTAGTCCCATATTCTGTATAGCTAAGCTGCATGTCGTTCGCATATAAACGAATTTCATCACTTGGCACGAGTCATGATCCAAACGCATACATGGCAGAGATAGTCTTTTGGTTGAGCACACAGACACGAAATATTTATTTCGAAACAATACAGGTTCGGAGATCAAGAAACAGTTACTTAAAGAGGGTAAAAGTAGTCATTTATGGAAGATTACAGGAGAGCATTCTCGACAAAAGGTCCACCTTTCGCCGCTAGGATCTCTGCCTGCTTTGCATATATGGAGGCACATGGTGGCGAATGTGGAAACTACTAAGAACTTGCCCTTCCTGCAGCGAGTCATATCCATAATATTTCCAGATTGTAGTTTTCTTCATGCCGAACTGGCCTAATGAATGTACCCAAACGTTGATACGATATGCTTGTATTTCATCATTTAGCGCGAGTCATGTTTAGACTTGAGATAGTGTTCAGATAGGAAGTAGGTCCAGTGCAAATTCACAAAATTCAGAATTTTGTGTAAGTTATGTTTAGACCTATAATCAGAACAGATAAGACGTATGTCGGATGTAAATAAACAAATTTCATTATTCAAGTGCAATTTTCCAGGCTTCAATGGTCTCTGATCGGCTGTATGTTAAGTGTCAAAACACGTCTTGTTTCGGTTACATTAAGGCAAGTTTGTAGCCCATATTCAGCACATTTAAGATGCTATTCGTTCTTAATTATACGAATTTCAAGACTTTTCGAGAACATATAAACGAACTTGATCATTTCGTGCGAATGGTGGCTTCAGTCTTTATGGAGCATAGAGATGTTGGATGTTTAGCACGAAAGTACAAACGATTTAATTTGGCGCATGCATCATCACTATTAAACAACTTGTTGAACGTCATAAAAAGTTTTATTCAGTTAGCTCAGGTAATAATTGTTATTCATTTTTTGCAAAGATATATTTTGTTCGAACTCTTATACTTGAATTTCTCAGTAAGCGTATTTCATATTCCGATATGAAATGCAACACAGATAAGCTGATGGGCGAACATAATTATTCTCTTTATGTCGTTTTTTGCAACTCATGCTTCTAATACACATAAGCTAAATGTGTCCGTCGCTTCCTTGACATACATTTGTAGCAAGAATCAGATCCCTAAATGGCCTGGAAGGGTCTTTAACATTACAGGACAGCCTTCTCTACAAATAGTTCCATCTTCCGACGCTAGGGGCTCTGGCGTCTAGACGTACTAGGAAGCGCCTGGCAATTAATGTGGGAACTAGTAAGAACTTGTCCACGTTGCAGCTTGTCAGATCCATAACGTTCTCCTGACTAGGCTTTTCGTTATGCGTAATTGGGCTGATTTATATACTAATGAATGAAACTACATGTCGAGCCCCATTACCTAGCGCGAATCATGTTTCGAGCTCAAATACTGCACAGATATGCTGTATGTCGCGTGCAAACACCCGAATTTCAGAACTATGTGCATGTTATGTATACACCTATAATCAGATCAAATAAGAAGTATGTCGAACGCCAAAACACAATATTTATCACTTATTGTGAGACATTTTTCCATGCCTTGTTCGTCACAGACTTGCGTTTGTACACGATTTCTGTCAGTTGGATTAAGTCCTGTTTGTAGCTAATTATCAGTGCACGTAAGCTAAAAGTTGTTCGTAATTTTACCAATTTCTTCACTTATCGAATGTATTGTTTCAAGATAAACGCCTATAACTTCTGTATTAACGACATTGATCGTATTTGATCACTTGTAGAGCCAAATGTTTCGAACTCATATTCAGCACATATAAGGTATAAACACTAAAGAATAAATTCCCGGTGCTTCAGTAGATTCATACTCTAGTTTTAGTCCCATATTCTGTATAGCTACGCTTCATGTCGTTCGCATATAAACGAATTTCATCACTTGGCACAAGTCATGATCCATGCGCATACAAGGCAGAGATAGTCTGTAGGTCGAACACACAGTCACGAAATACTTAGTTCGAACCAATACAGGTTCGGAGATCCACAAACAGTTACTTAAATGGCGTGAAAGTGGTCATTTATGGAAGACTACAGGACAGCCTTCTCGACAAATAGTTCCATTTTTCGCCGCTAGCCTATCTGCCTGCTTTGCATATATGGAGGCACCTGGTGACGAAAGTGGGAACAACTAAGAACTTGCCCAAGCTGCAGCGTGTCATATCCGTACCTTTCCTGAGTGGCCTTATCTTCATGCCGATGTGGCCTAATGAATGTACCCAAACGTTCATACGCTATGCTCGTATTTCATCGTTTAGAGCGAGTCATGTTTTGAGATGAGATAGAGTTCATATAGGATGTAGGTCGAGGGCAAATTCACAAAATTCAGAATTTTGTGTAAGTTATGTTTAGACGTATAATCAGAACAGATAAGACATGTCGTATGTAAATACACAATTTTCATTATTTCCAGTGAAATTTTCCAGGCATTTTTCGTCTCTGATCGGCTGTATGTCAAGTGTCAAAACACGTCTTGCTTTAGTTGGAGTAATTCAAATTTGTTGCCCATATTCAGCACAGTTAAGTTGCCATTCGTTCGTAATTATACGAATTTCAAGACTTTTCCAGAACAAATAAACGAATTTGATCATTTCGTGGGAATGGTGGCTTCAGTCTTTTTGGAGCATAGATATGCTGGAGGTTGAGCACGAAAGTAAACATGATTTGATGTGGCACATGCATCATCACTATTAAGCTGCGTGTCGATTGTAGTAAATCGTTTTATTCAGTTAGCTCAGGTGATAATTGGTGTTCATTTTTGAAAAGATATATTTAGGTCAAGACCTTATAAACGAAATTCTCAGTTGGCGCATTTCATATTACGATACGAAATGCAGCACAGATAACGTCATTAGTCTTTTTATTTCGTTTGTTGCAATTCATGCTCCTAATACACATAAGCTGAATGTGCCCGTCGCTCACTTGACATAGATTTGTAGCAAGGAACAGATCCCTAAATGGCGTGGAAGGGATAAGGTCTTTAACATTACAAAACAGCCTTCTCTACAAATAGTTCCAACTTTCGCCGCTAGGGTCTCTGGCGTCTAGGCGTACTTGGAGGCGCCTGGCAAGAAAAGTGGGAACTAATAAGAACTTGCCCATGTTGCAGCTTGTCAGATTTGTAACGTTCCCCTGACTGGGTTTTCGTCATGCCTAACTGGGCTGAGTTATATACTAATAATGAATCTAAATGTCGAGCCCCTTTACCAAGCGCAAATCATGTTTCGAGCTCAAATACTGCACAGATAGGCTGTATGTCGAGTGCAAACAACCGAATTTCAGAACTATGTGCATGTCATGTTTAGACCTATAATCAGATAAAAAAAGAAGTATGTCGAACGGATAAACAAAATTTTCATCACTTTGTGTGAGACAATTTTCCATTGCCTTCTACACCACAGGCTTGCGTTATGACACGATTTTTGTCAGTTGGATTATGTCGTGTCTGTAGCTAATTATTAGTGCACGTAAGCTAAAAGTTGTTCGTAATTATACAAATTTCGTCACTTATCGAGTGTATTGTTTCAAGACAAACGTCAATAACGTCTGTATTAACGACATCAAACGTATTTGATCACTTGTAGAGCCAAAAGTTTCGAAATCATATTCGGCACATATAAGTTATAAACATTAAAGTATAAATTCCAGTTGCTTCAGTAGGTTCTAATCTAGTTTTAGTCCCATATTCTGTATAGCTACGCTTCATGTCGTTCGCATATAAACGAATTTCATCACTTGGCACGAGTCATGATCCAAGCGCATACATGGCAGAGATAGAGCACACAGACTCGAAATACTTACTTCGAAACAATACAGTTCGGAGATCAAGAAAAATTTACTTAAAGAGCGTAAAAGTGGTCATTTATGTAAGATTACAGGAGAGCCTTCTCGACAAATAGTTCGATCTTTCGCCGCTAATATCTCTTCCTGCTTTGCATATATGGAGGCACCTGGTGGCCAATGAGGAAACAACTGAGAACTTGCCCTGCCTGCAGCGAGTCATATCCATAACTTTTCCTGACTGTACTTTTCTTCATGCCGAACTGGCCTAATGAATGTACCCAAACGTTGATACGATATGTTTGTATTTCATCATTTAGCGGGAATCATGTTTTGACTTGAGATAGGGTTCAGATACGATGTAGGTTCAGTGCAAATTCACAAAATTCAGAATTTTGTGCAAGTTATGTTTAGACCTATAATCAGAACAGATAAGACGTATTTCGGATGTAAATAAACAAATTTCATTACTTCAAGTGCAATTTTCCTGGCATTTATCGTCTCTGATCGGCTGTATGTCAAGTGTCAAAACACGTCTTGCTTCGGTTACATTAAGTCAAGTTTGTAGCCCATATTCAGCCCAGTGAAGATGTTATTCGATCGTAATTATACGAATTTCAAGACTTTTCGAGAACATATAAACGAACTTGATCATTTCGTGCGAATTGTGGCTTCCGTCTTTATGGAGCATAGAGATGTTGGAGGTTGAGCAGGGAAGTACAAGCGATTTGATTTGGCGCATGCATCATCACTATTAAACTACTTGTTGAACGTCATAAAAAGTTTTATTCATTTATCTTAGGTAAAAATAGGTGTTTATTTTTTGCAAAAATTTATTTAGTTCGAGCTCTTATACACGAATTTCTCAATTGGCGCATTTCATATTACGATATGAAATGCAACACAGATAAGGTGATGGGCGAACATAATTAGTCTCTTTATGTCGTTTGTTGCAACTAATGCTTCTAATACACATAAGCTAAATGTGTCCGTCGCTCCCTTGACATACATTTGTAGCAAGAATCAGATCCCTAAATGACGTGGAAGAAATAAGGTCTTTAACATTACAGGACAGCCTTCTCTACAAATAGTTCCAACTTTCGCCGCTAGGGGCTCTTGCGTCTAGGCGTACTTGGAGGCGCCTGTCAAGGAATGTGGGAACTAATTACAACTTGCGCATGTTGCAGCTTGTCAGATCCGTAACGTTCCCCTGACTGGGCTTTTCGTCATGCCTAACTGGGATGAGTTATATACTAATGAATGAACCTACATGTCGAGCCTCATTACCTAGCGCGAATAATGTTTCGAGCTCTAATACTCACAGACATGCTGTATATCGCGTGCAAACACCCAAATTTTAGGACTATGTGCAAATTTATTTAGACATATAATCAGATCAGATTAGAAGTATGTGGAACGCCTAAACACCATTTTCATCACTTAGTGTGAGACATTTTTCCATGCCTTCTACGTCACAGACTTGCGTTATGACACGATTTCTGTCAGTTGGATTAATTCGGGTATGTAGCTAATTATCAGTGCACTTAAGCTAAAAGTTGTTCGTAAATATACCAACTTTATCACTTATCGAAATTATTGTTTCAAGTCAAACGTATATAACATCTCTATTAACGCCATTAAACGTATTTGATCACTTGTAGAGCCAAATGTTTCGAACTCATATTTAGCACATATAAGGTATAAACACTAAAGAATAAATACCATTTGCTTCAGTAAGTTCAATTCTAGTTTTAGTCCCATATTCTGTATAGCTACGCTGCATGTCGTTCGCATATAAACGAATTTCATCACTTGGCACGAGTCATGATCCAAGCGCATAAATGGCAGAGATAGTCTATAGGTCAAGCACACAGACACGAAATACTTTTTCGAAACAATACAGGTTCGGAGATCCAGAAACAGTTCCTTAAATGGCGTGAAAGTGGTCAATTATGGAAGATTACAGGACTGCCTTCTCGACAAATAGTTCCATCTTTCGCCGCTAGGATCTCTGCCTGCTTTGCATATATGGAGGAACCTGGTGACGAAAGTGGGAACTACTAAGAACTTGCCCAAGCTGCAACGTGTCTTATCCGTACCTTTCCTGAGTGTCCTTTTCTTCATGCCGAACTGGCCTGAAGAATGTACCCAAACGTTCATACGCTATGCTCGTACTTCATCATTTAGCGCGAGTCATGTTTTGAGTTGAGATAGTGTACAGATAGGATGTAGGGCGAGGGCAAATTCACAAAATTCAGAATTTTGTGTAAGCTATGTTTAGACCTATAATCAGAACAGATAAAAAATATGTCGTATGTAAATACACAAATTTCATTACTTCAAGTGAAATTTTCCAGGCATTATTCGTCTCTGATCGGCTGTATGTCAAGTGTCAAAACACGTCTTGCTTTGGTTGGAGTAAGTCAAATTTGTAGCCCATATTC